>ULUI01080332.1_pt1 | contig 12138 bp, 8 predicted proteins | sample 1958371 | NCBI WGS metagenome assembly ULUI01 (sample SAMEA4835756, study PRJEB28245) | human gut metagenome | biome: gut microbiome; material: fecal sample | place: Denmark | collected 2008
CACGTTCACCGCTGAAACCGCTGAACAGCTGACCAACGCCAACCTGAAAGCATACAAGATTGGCGATTATGTTCAGTATGGTTCCGGCGAGAACGTTGCTTACGGTGTGGTGACGAATTCTAACAATAAGACTGCCGTTGACTCCGCGTTGAAGGCTGCCGGTGTGGATACTACGGATTCTGAGGTGGACCATCTGGCCGCAGCCCTGAATGCCGGCACTCTGGATGTTTCTGCTGCTCGTCCGTGGGCTTCTCTTGAGAAGACCCGTAAGTTTGCTAATGCTCTGGAGAGTGAAGGCAAACTAACTGCTGTGACGTCGTTCACTCTGGGCAAGCCAGTTCCTGCTACGAATGGTAGTGCGGATGCTAAATACACTGCTACCGCGACCCTGCCTGCAGGTATCTATGTGTTCATTGACTCTGCGGTTGCCACTGGTTCTGTGACCAAGGCAATCCCGATGATTGTCGCTTCCGGCACCGTTAACGCTGAGAAGAAGGTTCTAACCAATCCGACTGCCGCTGCCACCGTGAACATGAAGAACACCAACAACCCCGGAAAGACCAAGGAGGTCAATAAGACTTCTGCTGCCATCGGCGACACCCTGACCTACACCCTGACTGGTTCCATCGCGAACCCGGCTCCGACCGAGTTCAAGTTCGCCGATAAGCCGGGCAAGGGTCTGACCATCAAGGCTAACAGCTTCCAGTTCTTTACGGAGGATGCTAATAAGACTCGCCATCCTGAGTCCGCGGACAACTTCCATGTTGCTCTGACTGATGATTTCAAGGGCAATGGTAACGCAACTTTCGATGTCAAGGTGAATGACCCGTCCACTTATGCAGGCAAGAAGATTGTGGTCACCTTCGAAGCAGTGATTAATGACGAAGCTGACGTCGAGAATGGTGTCGTCAACGAGCTTGACAACTACGGCACCCCGGTTCAGGCCCCGACTACGTTTGGCAAATTCGACTTCACCAAGGTTGATCCGGACGGCAAGGGTATCAAGGACGTCACCTTCCAGGTGAAGGACGGTGACACCACGCTGTACTTCGTGAAGCAGAAGGACGGTTCCTACAAGAAGGCTGCTTCTGCTACCACTTCGGGCGCAACTGCTGATGTCAAGACTGGTGCTGATGGCAAGCTGTCTTTCACCGGTCTTGATAAGAACAAGATCTACACCGTCACGGAAACTGTTCGCGCCAGCGATGCCTACCTCAACATCATGCCGAGCTTTACTGTGTCTTTCAGCAAGGAGGACGGTTCAGCTGTTCTGACCGCCACTTCCGATCCGTGGGGCCTGGTCAACACGTCTGAAAAGACCGTGAAGAACATCAAGTCCATCACCCAGCTGCCGCTCACCGGCGCTGCGGGAACCATGCTGTTCACCGTTGTGGCTCTGCTCGTGGCTGGCGCTGGCGTGACCATCGCCATCAAGTCTCGTCAGAACGCCGAGGCCTGATCGCCCATCTCTGACGGTATTCGATAAGAACACCAATTCGGAGTGATTTAAGGTCGACCCATTATGGGTCGGCCTTTTTGTATTGCTCTGTATTTCATGTGGGATTGCTTGGATTGCGCCATATTACGTTGCTTTGGACGTGCCACCCGATGTGGGTGGGCATTGCATTTTTCGAGGGTATAAGGAGTTTCGGTGGGATGTGTTGCAACAAACGGAATCTGGAAACGTGAACCGTTATGGGGGCTGTTAGTCAGGGGAGTGAAGTGGGGGTATTGCACGGAAGGAGGGCCATAGAATCGCAGGCACATCCGCAAAAGAAAGCAACGAAGCATCAATGGGAGGTATTGCGATGCGCAGTGGGGGAGCATTCAGTGACGAGGAGATTCAGCTGTTGCGTGGATTGCCGGCTGTTTCCAATGTGACTCGTGATCGTATCACCTATTCCGACACATTCAGGCAAGTGTGCACCATCCGATATCTTGCGGGGGAGTCGCCCACCAAGATCTTCCGCGAAGCGGGTCTGCCGCCGGAATTGGTTGGTTACAAGCGTATCGAGCGCAGTGTGGCGCGGTGGAAGGATGCGGCCATCAAGTCGGTGAGCGGCAGCGACACCATGACCGATGGTGAGATCATAGCGCAGCTTGCGGCGCGGTATAAGCGTGCGTTGGCGACGAGGCGGAGTCTTGAAGACATCGCCAATACGGCCACTGAGCCGAAGCCTGCCGCAACGGCTGCGTCGAATGACGTTCATCCGTTGTCTCTCGGACTGTTCGACGGTGATACGGCCGGCATTATTATCAGGCAGCAGGCTCGTCGTATCGACGAGCTCGAGCGCGATGTGGTGAGGTTGCGCAACAAGCTGGACAAGGAAGTCGGGCCCAATCCTGCCTCCGCTGAGGCCTGACTTATGCTATCTAGCTTATAGATGGCGGATGGTGCGCCTTATTTGCCAGTTCAGGGGTACAAAACATGCCCCCGAACTGTCTATTCCCGTCCAACACCCGCCATCTATAAGCCAGACGGGCCCGGGGATCGGTCCGATCAGGAGATCAAAGCCTCGAGACTGTCGAAGTCCAGCACTTTGCCGTGCCGTGTGGGGAAGGATTCGATGCCGCCATAGACGACGAACTGATGGTCTGTGTCCACTCCCATGATCGGCGCGAGATCCTCCAGGTTCTCGAAAGCGCTCGGCCGGTACGTGGCGGACGATTTGACCTCGATTGTGTACAGTGGCCTGTCACCCCTTCCGATGCCCAGCAGATTGGCCGCCAAGCCAGTGTCATAGAAGTATAGTTTTAGAAAATTGCTCATGCTTAAGCGCACTAGGTAGGGTGCAAAGTCCGTCCGGAACGCCATATAATGTCCCTGTACTAGGTGGTTCAAGGGGGCTTAAACTGATGGCAGGCATTTTGCGAGGAGGCACGTGTGGCGGGTCGAGAAGCAGCGAGTCGCAAGATACGCGCACCTACGTTCCGCCGACGTTCGCCGAGGCGACCGATGTGTCCGAAGAAATTCGCGAGCGTCGCGCCGACGTGGGTAGATCCATTGCCCTGCGCGTGCTTGCGGCGGTGCTGATTTTCTCCGCAATCGGCATTGGTCTTTTCCCGAAAGTGCTGCAATACCAGTCCGCGCAAAAGCTGGCGAGCACGTCCGCCCGTTCCGAGCAGAGCGTCGCGGGCTGGCCGTATCCGCAGGCCGACGAGGCATTCGCCGCGGCTAGGGCGTACAACAAGCGTCTCGCCAAGTCGGGGCAGCCGGTGATTGGCGAGGCTGAGGATCCGCTCGCCGAGTTGTACAACAACAATCAGTCCGACTCCAGCGACGGTTCCGGTTCCAGCTCGACGGGCGCAGGCGCCACTGGCGATGGTAACAAGGATTCCGCTAGCTCCAAAGACGCGGAATACCAGCGTTTGCTGGATACTGGCGATGGCGTGATGGGTTCCATCCGCATTCCAAAGATTTCTGTGGATTTGCCGATCTACCATGGCACGTCGGAGCGGACGCTTGCGTCCGGTGCGGGGCATTTGTATGGCAGTAGTCTGCCGGTGGGTGGCAAGGATACGCATGCGGTGATTACCGGACATCGGGGTTTGGTTGAAGCCTCAATGTTTACGCGTTTGGATGAGATGCGGGTTGGTGATTACTTCTATATCGATGTGATGGGCCATACTCTTGGCTATATGGTGGATCGTATTACCGAAATCGAACCTAACGACACATCGCAATTGAAGATTACCTCTGGCGAGGATCGGGTCACGTTGATGACATGCACTCCGTACGGTGTGAATACGCATCGTCTGTTGGTTTCGGCATTACGTTCCGCCATTCCCGAAGAGATTCCCGCGGAGGATGATGCGGCAAAAGATGTGCGTGTGATTGCGGGCGTGGTGTCAGCTGCCACGTTGCTGGTCGGTTTGTTGTTGGTTTGGCTGCTCCGCTGTCCGTGGTATGTCCGTAGGCATGCCGCTTGGTGGCCAAAGCGCAACTAGGGGTTGATGGCGTTAATGTTGCACTTGACAGATGCTTTTTTGTCGGGGAAAATTCTGAAAGAGACATGACAACGTTTGCTTATAGTTTTTGCATCGCGATTTACGGGGGCAAGAATACTCTAGAATCGCGATGATATGTGCGATTTCAAGGAAAGTATATCCCCTTGATTACCTCGTTGGGAGGGTATGTATCCCTCTGTTTTTCTCCTTAAGGTTTAGGCAACGAAGCGATTGTCGGACGGTATGTGAAGCGAAGACGCATCAAATATATCGGTCGAAGGAGGAAGGTATTTCCCCGATCGCTTAACGGTACAAGGGGGTAGGCGTATGAGACACGTCTTTGAGCGAAACAGGGCGAGGGGCACAGGTCTGTTCACGCGTCGTGTCATTGCGGCCGTCGCGACGGTCGCAATGCTCGCCGGCGTGGGGTGCGTCACTGCTTCGTCAGCGGCGGCGGAAGATGCCACGGGAGCCTTGGAACAACAAATCGAGCAGCCGGTATTGCAAGAATCTGGGCAAGAGGATTCACAGCCGGTGGAACAAAATTTGATGGTGGGAGAAGAGCAGCCGTCAGAGCAAGAGCAGCCGTCAGATCAAGAGGCTTACCAGCAAGTCGAACAAGAAACGGAACAAGAAACGGAAGAAGAGACTGAGCAGTGGGTTGAGCAGGAGGTTGAACAACAATCTGAACAACCTGATGAGCAGCCAGTTACGTTGTCCGCTCAACCGATTGCGCGAGCAAATCGGGCGCAGTCGGTTGCGCAGAACGAGACCGGTTCTCAGTTGGGCGCTCCGGAGAAGCATAAGCGCATCAAGAAGAACGATGATGGCAGTTACACCGTGAACGTGGATGTGAAGGGCGCCGTCAACAGCACCACGGTCACCACCACCCAGCCGATCGACTTCACGCTGGTGCTGGATGTGTTCGGTTCGATGGACGATCCGATGAGTAAGACGGATCGGACCAAGCGGTTAGACGCACTGAAAGAAGCGGTTAAAGCATTTCTTGATGAAGCTGCGAATACTAATACGGAGGCCGGTTCCGAACTGGTTCGCGTTGGACTGGTGAAGTTCGCCGGCAACGAAAAGAACGGAATCGGGGATGACACGTACCGAAGTGGTGGGTACACCTACAACTACTCCCAAATCGTTAGCGATCTGACTGCGGATATGAACGGTCTGAAGAACAAAGTCAGCAAACTCAAAGCCGCTGGCGCCACCCGAGCCGACAATGGATTCAATCTTGCGGCCAAGATGATGGGCAGTGCTCGAACCGATGCGAAGAAGGTCGTTATCTTTTTCACGGATGGTTCGCCTACATCGTCTAGTGGCTTCGAGGGTAAAGTGGCAAATAAGGCCGTCGAAGCTGCCAAGGAATTGAAAGATGGTGGCGCCACGGTGTATTCCATCGGTGTTTTTTCCGGTGCTGATCCCTCCTCGATCCAAGGTAACGAGAACCAGTTCATGCACGCGGTGTCCAGCAATTTCCCAAAGGCAACGAAATACAACCAGCGCGGTGAAGGAAATATCAAAGCCGGCTATTATAAAAGCGCGACGAACGCTTCGGAGCTGAATGCCATCTTCGACGAGATTGAGAAGAGCGAGACCACCACATCCGCATACACCAAGGTGACCATGGAGGACACGCTCTCCGGCTATGTCGAGCTTGCGGATAGCAACTACAAGGTCGTTGCCAAGGATGCTTCCGGCAAGGTGGTCTCCTTGACTAAGAATGTCGATTACACCTTGACGTATGACGCGAGCACGAAGAAATTCACGGTCGCATTCCTGAAGCCTCTGGTCAACAACGTGACATACACGCTGGAATACAACGTGAAACCCACGCAGAAAGCGTATGACGAGTATGCCGCCAACCTGAACGCCGGTAAGGATGGATATGACGGCGTAAAGGGTGACGCGAACACCGATCTGCCGGGAAACGCCACGTCCTCGAACCAGCCGGGTTTCCATGCGAACGATTCCGCGTGCCTGGCGTACTCGGCCGATGGCGTGGATCATGCATGCGGCGGCAATCCGTATCCGCATCCGGTGATCCAGGTGGTTTCCTCGACGCTGCATATCGAAAAGCAGTGGAGTGGAGACGGTGACAAGCCGGAAAGCATCACGGTGGATATCAAACAGGGCAACGATACCTATAAGACGGTCACGCTGAAGCGTGACGATAGCGGCAAATGGTCCACCGACGTGATTATTCCGGCAGGCGCCCAAAAGACGTACACGGTGACGGAAGTCGAACCGGACAGCCACTTGTGGAAGGCTTCCTACCAGCACAAGGTCGGCGATGGAAATCTCGCTGACGGCAATGCGGTGACGGTGCCGGAATCCACGGCATCGCAGGAAGCCACGGTGATCATCACCAACACGTTGAAGCAGACCATGCTGACGCATGCGATTGGCGTGCAGAAGGAGCTGAAGGGCCGCGATTGGAAGGATTCCGACGAGTTCACCTTCAAGCTGAAGGCAGACGATTCCAATCCAGACGCGCCGATGCCAGCTTCCTGCAAGAACCAGTCGGCGTGCACGGTGACGGTGAAACGCGATTCGTCTGACGATCACGTTGCTTACTTCGGCGACATCACGTATGACGCAGGTGAAGCCGAGTACACATATCTTGTGACGGAGAACGCTGGTAATGCTTCCGCAATGTATTACTCGCAGGCGGAATACCGGGTGGTCGTGTCCGTGATGAAAGACGGAACGTCCGGTGAATGGAGGGCCGTTGTCGAATCCGTGACCCAGCTGAAAACCGATTATGGTGCCGCTGGTTCGAATTGGGACAGTACCCGGCCAATGCTGTTCACCAACCAATACATTTCGGCATCGTCGCTGCCATTGACGGGCCGCATGGGTGCGGAACGATGGTGGCAGATTGCGGCCGGCGGAGTTGGCGTGCTGGCATTGCTCGCCGTCGCTGCGGCCGACCAGTGGAGACGTAAGAAGCGGCTCAGCTGAACAACACAGGATTTGCGGATCGCGGGGGCGCGTTGGGTTCCCGCCTCCCGCGATTGCAGAAAACAGTAACCAACAATCAAGGAAGAGGAGATTCTCATGAAGATGAGGAAGCTTTTCGCAGGGCTGGCCGCCGCGGCAACGTTGCTGAGCGGCATGGCCATCGGCGTCGCCGCCGCACAGGCTGATGATGCTCCATTGCTGCAAGTTAACCACGCACAGGAAGGCCATACGTACACGCCATACAAGTTTGCCATGTTTGAGAATCCTGGCGATGGCTCGGTCGAAGTGAAAACGGTTGACGCATGGAAGGGAGCTGTGACCACCGCTGCTGATGTGGCTGATGGAAGCCACAACGGCATCCCGACAGAGTACAAGGATAATCCAGCCGCCTATGTGGCGACGTTCACTGCGGATCAGCTCCGTGTCTTCGCCAAGACCTTGGCTGGAATTACTCCGCCGGCAGGACCTGATGGTACTGGCCTGACCGTAACTACGGAGCAGGCAAATACGAGCCAGGCGGTCAATGTGAACGGAGAAGGCTGGTATCTGGTGAAGGATACGTTCACCAAGGCTGGCGAAACGACTGTGACGTCGGGGACTCCGGCTGTGGTGGCCACCACCGTCAATGGACTGTCCAATCTGAGGATTGCGGCCGATACGACGACCGGTCAGGGCAACATCACGACTGAAGGCCAGTTCAACGCGAAGAACGCGAATCCGACCGACGAGCCGCTCAAGTTCGCCCGGATGAATGACGTGGATGTGAACGGTAAGAGCGTAAAGGTGGGCGACACCGTGGACTTCACTGTGGCCGCGGACGTTCCTCATGCTGCGGCTGGCTGGGATGCGTACCCCTTTACCATTACCGATACCGCGTCCAAAGGTTTGCAGATTGCGGCAAAGAGTGCCTTCACGGTCCAGTTCGGAGATCATACTACTGTGGATCCCGATCTGTACACGATAACGCAGGAAGGCAATGCTCAATCCGGCACCACCACGACCATCTATTTTGCCGATGCCACAACGCTGGCCGGTAGGACGATCGTCGTGTCGTACCAGGGCACCGTCACCAAGGATGCGTTGGATGGCTTGAGCGGCAGTGTGGACAACAAGGCCACAATCACCACCAAGGATGGTACCAGCGGTGAAGGCAAGACTGTCCTTAAGACCTACGGTTTCCAGTTCACGAAGATTGGCAAGAAAGGGAATGAGGCCAAGCCTCTAGCCGGCGCCAAGTTCGTTGTCAAGAATGCGGAGGGCAAGTTCCTTAAGCAGGCTGAGGACGGTGCGTGGTCGTTTGTTTCCGATCAGAATGATGCCAAGACGTTCACTACTGAGAATGATGGTTTGGTGAAGGTCGCGGGTCTTGCGGCGGGAACCTACACGGTTGTGGAGACTCAGGCTCCGACCGATTACGCCCAGAACTTCAGGGTCACTTTCAATGTGGAGATCACAGATGAAGGTCTCGTCACCTTCGAGCCGGATGCCCTTCGTCAGGTCCAACCGGTCGATAACACCACTGCGAATGCCACCGCTACCGTGCTGAACGTCAAGTCTGTCACTCAGCTGCCGCTGACCGGTGCCGCGGGAACCGTGTTGTTCACCGTCGTGGCGCTGCTGGTGGGTGGCGCTGGCGTGGCTGTGGCGGTCAAGAGTCGTCGCCGCACGTACTGAGCGCATGCGTTCGGTGTGAGTGAGTTGTGAATTGACTCACTCACAATAAAAGTCAATGCGGGCGGTTGTGGGTATTCCATAATCGCCCGCATTGATGTGTGACCGACCGGTTGAAGTGATATACGGTCAGCAATATTTGAAAAGCTGCTTGTGAGAAGTCGGATATACACTTGCTTCATCACGGGGTATAGCAAAGGGGGTAAAACGATGCGCGGTGGAGGATCATTCAGCATGGAAGAGCTCCAAATGTTGCGGGATCTGCCGGCGGTGGCTAACGTGTCGAAAGACCGCATCACGTACTCCAACGCTTTCAAACAGGTGTGTGTCATACGGTATCTTGCGGGGGAATCGCCGACCAAAATCTTCCGCGAGGCGGGATTGCCGCCGGAACTGATTGGGTATAAACGTATAGAACGAAGTGTGGCGCGTTGGAAGGCTGCCGTCCTCAAATCCGTGAACGGTAGCAGTAACATGAGTAACGGCGAAATCATTACGGAGCTCGTCAACCTGTATGTTCATGCGGTGACGCGCAAGGAGAAACTCGACGACATCGCAGGAATCGCCAATCCCGATAAGGCAAATATTGAAAATGCTCCGAATTCGCTGGACGGGGCGAACGTGTCGGGGGGGGTGTATATCCGCTGACGTGCCCGTCCCGTCCGATGCGGCTGCCATCGCCGTGCCGCCTGCACCTCTCAGCGCGAGCGGCGGCCTTGACAGCGAGACGGCGCTTGTCATCATCAAACAACAGGCTCGGCGCATCGACGAGCTGGAACGCGAAAACGAATCGCTCCGTGGCAGGCTGAAAACCTTGGCAAGCTGACTCCACCCGTCGCAAAGCGTTTTTTTTGGAAAAGATGCGAATCTGCCACATATAGCGCATTTCGCGGTACGAACAACGGCAGAGATTGTGCGGTTGACGCGGTAGGGTGTGAACATTATGACTTTTGGGAATACGAAAACCGGAAAAACTGGTACAAGCACGTCCGAAGCGACGGAAACCGCGCAAATCAAATCCATCGAAAGCCTCGACAAAGACAACGACATGGAACGCGGCCTGAAAAATCGCCACGTCCAATTCATCGCCATCGGCGGAACCATCGGCACCGGCCTGTTCCTCGGCTCCGGCAAATCGATCGCGCTGACCGGACCAAGCATCATCCTCGTGTACATCGGCGTGGGCCTCATCATGTTCCTGCTCATGCGCGCCATCGGCGAAATGATGTACAGCGACCCAAGCCAGCACACCTTCATCAACTTCATCACCTGCTACCTCGGCCGCGCGTGGGGCAAATTCGCCGGCTGGACGTACTGGATCGTGCTCATTCTGACCGGCATGACCGAAATCACAGCCGTCAGCACCTATTTCGTCACATTCTTCGGCACGTTCGGCATAGACCTCAACGCGTGGAAATGGCTTATCGAACTGTGCTTCCTTGTGGCGCTCACCGGCATCAATCTCATTGCCGTGAAAGTGTTCGGCGAGGCGGAATTCTGGTTCTCCATGATCAAAATCACACTGATTGTGGGTCTGATTGTCACCGCCGTGGTGATGCTGTTCCTCGGTTTCAGCTACCCGGCCACGCATATCGAAGGCGTGGACGGCACGGTTTCCGGTGCCACTGTGAGCCTTACGAACATTACCGACGGCTTCCAGCTTGCGCCGAACGGCTGGATGAACTTCTTCATGAGCTTCCAGATGGTGTTCTTCGCCTACCAGCTCATCGAATTCGTAGGTGTGACCGTATCCGAAACCCAGAACCCGCGCAAAGTGCTGCCGAAAGCCGTCAACGAGCTGATCATGCGCATCCTCATCTTCTACGTGGGCGCGCTCGTGGCCATCATGGCGATCGTGCCGTGGCGCAACTTCCACCAGAACGCGGACGGCTCGTTCGGCTCCCCGTTCATCATGGTGTTCAAATACGCGGGCCTCGACTGGGCTGCCGCGCTCGTGTTCTTCGTGGTGATCACCGCAGCCGCGTCAGCGCTTAATTCGCTGATCTACTCGGCTGGACGCCATCTGTACCAGCTCGCGCAGGATTCCGAATCGCCCGCCATGCAGCGTCTCGGCGAAGTGTCGGACCGCAAGGTTCCGGCGAAGGCGATTATCGTGTCCGGCTGCATGATCCTGTTCTCCCCGCTGATCAACGCGATTCCGGGCGTTTCCGGCGCGTTCGTGCTGTTCGCCTCGGCCGCCAGCGCCGTCGTGATCTTCATTTACATTCTGACGATGCTTGCTCACCGCCGCTACCGTCAAAGCGCCGACTTTCTGCCGGACGGCTTCGTGATGCCGGCCTGGCAGGTGTGCGATTGGATTGCGGTCGCGTTCTACGTGGTCGTGTATGTCACGTTGTTCCTGTCTTCCGACACGCTCGGTTCCGCAGTCGCCGGCCTGGTCTGGCTCGTTGCGTTCGGCGGCTACTGCCTGCTGCACGAGCGATTCCAGAACCGCGACCTGAAGGCGGCTCTAGGGAAGTAGACGTATTGCCTGTCGCTGCGGTATGCGTGGCATGCGCGTGTTGCGCTACGTGCCGCGCATCTGACGAAAGAGGGTCGGTGGAAACCTTGCGAAAATGTGCGTCTCCACCGACCCTCGTCGTGTAATCGCAATAAAACAGTGCGAAACGTTAGTGCACGAATCGTACGAAATCGGCGCGAATCAGCCGATGTAGTCGGCCTCGTTCGTCGGGCTGGACGGGACGGCGTGGTCCTCCGTCACCTTGCCCAGGCCGGACAGGTACGCTTCACGGCCGGCCTCAATCGCATTCTTGAAAGCGCGCGCCATCAGCGGAATATTGCCGGCGGATGCGATCGCCGTGTATGCCATCACCGCGTCCGCGCCCATCTCCATGGCCTCAGCGGCCTGGCTCGGACGGCCGATGCCCGCGTCGATGATCACCGGAACGTTGGCATTCTTGATGATCACCTCGATGAAATCGCGTGCGCGCAGGCCCTTGTTCGAGCCGATCATCGCGCCGAGCGGCATCACGCATGCCGCGCCCGCGTCCTCAAGACGCTTCGCTGCGATCGGGTCCGGGAACATGTACGGCATGACCACGAAACCTTCCTTCGCCAGCTTTTCCGTGGCCTTGATGGTCTCCTCGTTGTCAGGCAGCAGGTACTTCGACTCGTGCTCGATCTCCACCTTCACGAAGTCCGTCTGGCACACCTCGCGCGCGAGATGTGCGATGCGCACCGCCTCATCCGCGTTGCGCGCGCCCGACGTGTTCGGCAGCATGGTGATGCCCTTCGGAATGTAGTCGAGCAGGTTGTTTTCGGTGGTGCGGCAGCGGCGCAGCGCCATGGTGACGATCTGCGTGCCCGCGTTCTCGATGGTCGCCTTGATGAGGTTCAGGTCGTAACGGCCGGAACCGAGGATGAAGCGGCTTGTGAACTTGTGCCCGCCGAGGATCAGCGGGTCGGCGTCGCCGGTGGCGATCTCGTCGTACGCATGAGCGTCCGGCTCCGGCAGGATCGCCGTGTTCGTGGTGGTGCCGACCAGCTCGTCGAGCGTGGCGTTCGGTGCGGCCGCGACGTCGGCGG
>ULUI01054038.1_pt1 | contig 12092 bp, 7 predicted proteins | sample 1958371 | NCBI WGS metagenome assembly ULUI01 (sample SAMEA4835756, study PRJEB28245) | human gut metagenome | biome: gut microbiome; material: fecal sample | place: Denmark | collected 2008
TTTGTCGTCCGTTCGTCACCAACTAATATTCAATTAAACAATAATTAAAGTGTCTCTGGTTCGTCGTAATCAACCCCAAAGGTCTCAACAGTTACTGTTTTCATAACCTGTGGCTTTCTTGGTCTGTCGTTCCAGTCTGTATCTACAGAAGCAATACTATCTAAAACATCTTCACCTTCAATAAGTTTGCCAAATGCAGCATACTGTCCATCAAGGTGAGGAGCATTTGCATGCATGATAAAGAACTGTGAGCCAGCTGAATCAGGATGCTGGGCACGTGCCATAGAAAGAACGCCTCTTGAGTGCTTAAGATTATTATCAACACCATTATAGCTGAATTCTCCCTTGATAGAGTAGCCAGGACCACCCATGCCGGTACCGTCTGGATCTCCACCCTGAATCATGAAGCCTGAGATGATTCTGTGGAATATAAGTCCATCATAGAAGCCTTTTTTAACAAGACTTATAAAGTTATTAACTGTATTAGGCGCAACTTCTGGATAAAGCTCAGCTTTCATAGTGTCGCCATTTTCCATTGTAAATGTTACAATAGGATTCTGATCTGCCATAATAAACCTCCATTCTTGCGCTGCTTTTCAGCGCATCTCAAGTTTGTGCGAAGCACAAATCTTGCGTGTGAAAAATCTTATTTTTTACACTAAACTTCCTTATAAATACATCACTGTATATATTAAGGGTGGTGAAGATAAAAGTCAATGAAAATGTATATTCATAAAATGAATGAAAATGTAAGTCTTCTTTATAGATTATATGAAATGTATATTAATAAAATGCATTGTGGATAGTAAAATTATATATGAAAATATATATTGATAAAGTATAAGAGGATATGTATATTATTAAAGTGAATGGCTGACGTAAAAATATAAAGAATATAGATAGATATGAAAGTTATAAAAGATAGAGACATGTACTAAAATCAGCCATTTTCATTATAATAGACAGGAATAAGGATTGGATAAGTGTGAAATACGAATCAGGACTTCAAAATGTATATGTGATAATTTCAGATAAAAGAAGCGATTATGAAGATATAAAAAGTACAATAAACGCAGGCATGTTAAAAAAGCATAAAACTATATTTAACAGTCTGGATGGATATCAGCATGATAAAGATATAATTATAAGTGATGGATTAAAACATAGCATAACAATTGGAAAAGATATATGTGAAGATGTGGGGGTTGGAAAAGAATATAGAGGAAGTGCAGCGTATGTTGTATATGATTATGAAGATATAACATATATGTATTGTGAACATATATATGCTAGAAAAACACATACGCCAGCCTGTATTTTAGAGACGGATAATTATATAGTCAGGGAAGAATGTGAAAATGATCTTGAGGAATTATACAGATTATATGATACATTGTCAGATTGTTCTTTTATAGAGCCATTGTATGAAGCAGAGCGTGAGAAAGAGTTTTTATCAGCATATATTTCTAATATGTATGGTTTCTTTGATTATGGTCTGTGGCTTGTATTTGATAAAAAAACAGGGGAACTTGTTGGACGTATGGGGATAGAAAACAGGAGCATAGATGGTGTAAACTGTCAGGAGCTGGGATATCTTGTCGGGAGAAAATACCAGAGACGAGGAATAGCATATGAGGTGTGCAGTAAGATTGTTGAATATGCAAGAGAATATCTTTATATTGACAGGTTGTATGCATGTATACATAAAGATAATATTCCATCAATTAATTTTATAAATAAAATGAAGTTTAAGCTGTATGCAAAGGATATTGATGATATGGATATATATGTAAGACAGCTGGATGAAAATAAATAACAGATGTTCACATAAATACATTAAAAATAAGAACTTTTTGACTTTTTTTTGTGAAATGTGCAAAAAAATGAATATAAAAAATGTATAGATTTTTTACTGGAAGTTTATATGAAATAGTGATAGAATAAAAAGCACGTTTATGGAATCAGAGGGGATATTTCGGGGGAGAAAAAATGAGTGATTTTAAGAAACAATATGATAAAGAACTTAAATATCAGGAAGAGAAGTCTAATAAATATACATTAAACGGTGTTGTTATGTTAATAGCCGTAGAGCTTATAGTATGGGCATTGAATACAATAGGAATATTTGAAATAGACAGAAGGACGATAACTGTTGCAGTTATTATTTCTATAATATTATTGATTCCGATTGTATTCATGATTATGAAAGAAGATGTATCAAAAGAATGTTATAAATATATAGGCCTGACGTTAATATGTACTGCAACAGGGGTAATGTGTGCTCTTTTGTCATATCATGCAGTACTTTTGTATGTCATTCCATTATTATTTGCAGCTCATTACAGACAGAAAAAGATATTATGGTTTACATCATTTATTAATTCAGTTTCGGTATTTTTAAGTATGACACTGGGATTTTATTATGGAATCTGTGATCTTAATATATTGTTTGAGGGAAGTCATAAAAGAGACTGGTATATTAATGTATTAGAAAGTGGAACCGGATATGTATTTAATTCGAATCCATTGTTCGTTGTTATTGTTTTTGGTGTGATACCAAGATGCATGATTCTTTTGGTTATTACATTTATACTTCAGGATATAGTTGTTGGTGGAAGTGAGGACGCCGCAAGGATAGCCCAGCTTACATATATGAAGGAGACAGATTCAAGAACAAAGGTATTTAACAAGAATAAGTATGAGGAAATGGTTTTAGCATATTATCCTTATATAGATAATATAAGAGTTATTTTCTGGGATATGAATAATCTTAAGATGATTAATGATACATATGGTCATGAATATGGAGATAAAGCGATTGAAAGATTATCATCCGTGCTTTATTCATTTTCAGATGACAGAAGGCGTGTATATAGAATTGGTGGGGATGAATTCATTATGATAATAGATAATCCTGGTGAGGATGAAGGAAAAGAAATATCAATATCGGCAGCAGACATGATTGAAAAGGCCAATGCAGGAAGTAACTTAAAGATTACGAGTGCAGTAGGAATGGCTAAGGGATACGGAAGAGATGTGCTGGAAGTAGTAAAGAGAGCCGATGAGTCCATGTATAAGAATAAAGTAAAAACAAAAGCAGGGAGAGTAGGATAGTTATAGTGTGTATGGCACATAAACAGTAAATTATCATAAAAATTTCACATATTATTATAAATATTAATATATCTGAAAATGTTTTTGTAGTATAATAAAACGATGTGAGTGTTAAAATTCATTTCGACACTTACATCATAAGATGTCAATATTATGATATGAAATTATTTTTATGATGATATTTGATACTTGTTTCGGTATTTATATGACAATGGAGGTCAGTGTGAAAAATAAGATTTTTCACACGCAAGAATGGAGGTTGTTATGGATAATAAGGAAGATGATATATCAATCCATACAAAAGAACAGATAGCAGGAAATGAAGATAACATATTTGAACAAGCAGCAAAGTATGAGAAAAAAAGAGAAAAGTCTCATTATTTTAAGAATGGATTGCTGCTTGGTATAGTAGCTGCATTTCTTGTAATGGTTATAATTGTTGTAAGTGTGGCTGGTGTGTGTATACAGAAGGGATATATTCATATAGGCGTTAATGGTGATGTATATATCCAGTCAGATGCAGTTACAGATGGAAGTGGAATAGGAAGTGAGGTTGAGGCTAAGCTGAATGCTATAGATTCTGTCCTGGATTCTTTCTATTTTGACGAAGTTGATGAGGAAAAGGCCAAGAATAACATATATAAAGCTTATCTTAGTTCTTATGGAGATAAATATACTGTTTATTATACAGCTGATGAGTATAATAAACTTAAGGAAACTACAAATGGTACATTTTACGGAATAGGATCGGTCTGTCAGTTAAGTGAAGAAGGCGGAATCCTGCTTGTAGATGTATATGATAATGGTGCAGGATATAAGGCTGGATTAAGAACTGGAGATAGGATAGTCAAAGTAGATGATACAGATGTTACTGATATGGATCTGTCCTCGGCAGTTGCACTTGTCAAAGGTGAGAAAGGTACAACAGTCAGACTTGGTATTGTAAGAGAAGGGGTTACTTGTGATTACACAGTAGTAAGGGACGAAGTTGAAATCCAGACTGTAAACTATGCAATGACAGATGATTCCATAGGATATATAGCAATTTCACAGTTTGAAAGTGTTACGGCAAAACAGTTTAAGGCAGCTATTGAAGACCTTAAGGCGCAGGGAGCTAAAGGGATAGTTATAGATATAAGAAATAATCCAGGAGGCTTGCTTACAACTGTAGTTACTATGCTTAAATATATACTTCCAAATGGTCTTATTGTGTATACAGAAGATAAGGCAGGGAATAGAAAAGAATACAGCGATAGTGGTAATGAAGAACTGGATATTCCGCTTGCAGTACTTGTCAATGGAAACAGTGCAAGTGCATCAGAAATATTTGCAGGTGCTATACAGGATTACGAAAAAGGTATCATAGTTGGAACGCAGACATATGGAAAGGGTATTGTACAGACACTAAAGCCGCTTACTGATGGTAGTGCAATTAAGTTTACAATAGCCAAGTATTTTACACCTAAGGGACAGGATATACATGGAAATGGTGTTACTCCGGATGTTGTTGTGGAATTTGATAAGAATGCTGATGAGGATACACAGTTTAACGCAGCCATAGACAGCCTGAAGGCAGTTATGAATTAAGCTGTATTATTATTAATATTGTTAGTATTATTAATATTATTATTAGCATTATTAGTATTATTAGCATTATTAGTATTATTAGTATTGTTAGTAGTATTCAGGCTTTGTATGATACTGAATGAAAACGAAATATAATAACAGGTGCGGATAAATGTTCTTTTTATAAAAGGAATGTTAATGTATTATCCACTAATAAAAGAGGAACAGATGTTCTGTATTAGATAGACAAAGTCTATTTTTTGTAGTAGAATTAAGCATGTAAGTGCATACTATGAAATATTGACTTTGTCTTTTTTTAGAAATATTTTGTGGAAATCTTATTTCAGGAAGGAGATGGCATTATGGAGTTTAAGTTACATGCCCCATATGAGCCAACAGGCGACCAGCCCCAGGCTATAGAGGAACTTGTAGAAGGATTTAATGAAGGTAATCAGTTTGAAACTTTAGTTGGAGTTACAGGCTCTGGTAAGACATTTACTATGGCAAACATTATCCAGCATGTACAGAAGCCTACTCTTATAATCAGTCATAATAAAACATTAGCAGCACAGCTGTACTCTGAGATGAAAGAGTTCTTTCCTGAGAATGCAGTAGAGTATTTTGTTTCTTATTATGATTATTATCAGCCGGAGGCTTATGTGCCACAGAGCGATACTTATATAGCCAAGGATTCTTCGATTAATGACGAGATAGATAAGTTAAGACATTCAGCAACAGCGGCACTGTCTGAAAGAAATGATGTAATCATAGTTGCTTCAGTTTCATGTATATATGGATTAGGTGCACCTATTGATTATAAGAATATGGTTATCTCACTTCGTCCAGGTATGGAAAAAGACAGGGATGAGATGATAAGAAAGCTTATAGATATACAGTATATGCGCAATGACCAGGATTTTAAGCGAGGAACATTCAGGGTAAGGGGAGATGTTGTAGAGATATATCCGTCAGCTTCCAGTGGAGATGCTGTGAGAGTCGAGTTCTTTGGTGATGAGATAGACAGGATAAGCGAGATTGATTCTCTTACCGGTGAGGTTAAATGTAACCTTGACCATGTTGCTATATTTCCTAATTCACATTATGTTGTTGAAAAAGAGAAGATGGAAAAGGCGATTGAGAATATAAAGAAAGAGCTTGCAGAGAGAATAGAGTATTTTAAGAGTGAGGATAAGCTTCTTGAGGCACAGAGAATAGAAGAACGAACGAACTTTGATATAGAGATGATGCAGGAAACAGGCTTCTGTTCAGGTATTGAGAATTATTCAAGACATTTAGCAGGGCTTCCGGCAGGGTGTCCACCATATACGCTTATGGACTATTTTCCAGATGATTTTATGATTATTGTCGATGAGTCACATATTACTATTCCACAGATAAGGGGAATGTATGCAGGCGATCAGGCAAGAAAGACGACACTTGTAGACTATGGCTTCAGGCTTCCTTCAGCGAAGGATAACAGACCGCTTAATTTTCAGGAGTTTGAGAGCAAGATATCACAGATGCTTTTTGTATCTGCTACGCCTAGCAGGTATGAGGAAGAACACGAACTTATGAGGGCAGAGCAGATTATAAGGCCTACAGGGCTTCTTGATCCAGAGATAACAGTTAGACCAATAGAGGGTCAGATAGATGATCTTATAAGTGAGATTAATAAGGAAGTTGAGAAAAAGAACAAGATACTTGTAACTACACTTACCAAGCGTATGGCAGAGGATCTCACAGATTATCTTAAGGAAGTCGGCATAAGAGTCAAGTATCTTCATGCGGATATTGATACACTAGAGCGACAGAAGATTATAAGGGATATGCGACTTGACGGATTCGATGTGCTTGTTGGTATCAATCTGCTTAGAGAGGGACTTGATATTCCAGAGATAAGTCTTGTGGCTATTCTTGATGCTGATAAAGAGGGCTTCTTAAGAACAGAGACTTCACTTATCCAGACGATAGGACGAGCTGCCAGAAATGCAGAGGGACACGTTATTATGTATGCAGATACTATAACAGAGTCTATGGAAAAGGCTATATCTGAGACGGAAAGACGTAGAAAGATACAGCAGGAGTACAATGAGGTACACGGAATAACCCCTCAGACTATAAAGAAGGCAGTAAGAGATCTTATAAGTATATCTAAGGCAGCAGAAGCAGATAATTCAAATGGAAGGCTTGATGTAGATTATGAATCTATGAGCATTAAAGATCTTGAAAAGGTTAAGAAGCAGATTGAGAAAAATATGCGTAAGGCTGCAGCAGAGCTTGACTTTGAACAGGCGGCTATGCTTCGTGATAAGATGATCGATATTAATAAGTATATTTATGAGGATAAGAAGTCAGGCAGATAGAATTAATAGCTATTATACCAGGTGAGGCTATAAGTTCAAAAGCAATATTACGCAGTCAGAATTATAAAAAGCAGTTGCTGATTACAGAAAAAGCTTTATGTACCTGAGACGATTAAGGATTAAGAAAGAAGAAATAACGGAGAAAATAGAATATGGAAAAAGGCGATTACAGGAATTATATAAGAATAAAAGGTGCAAGTGAGCATAATCTTAAAAATATTGATGTAGATATACCAAGGGACAGTCTTGTAGTGCTTACGGGTCTGTCTGGTTCTGGTAAGTCAAGTCTTGCCTTTGACACTATATATGCAGAAGGCCAGAGAAGATATATGGAGTCATTATCTTCATATGCAAGGCAATTCTTAGGACAGATGGAAAAGCCGGCGGTAGAGAGCATAGAAGGACTTTCACCAGCTATTTCCATAGACCAGAAGTCAACTAACAGAAATCCACGTTCAACAGTTGGAACTGTTACAGAGATATATGATTATTTCAGATTATTATATGCAAGAATAGGTACACCACATTGTCCAAAGTGTGGCAAAGTAATCAACAAGCAGACTGTAGACCAGATGGTTGATACTATTATGGAGCTTCCAGAAAGAACAAAGATACAGATATTAGCTCCAGTTGTAAGAGGAAGAAAAGGTGAACATAAGAAGCTTTTTGAACAGGCTAAAAAGAGTGGTTATGTAAGAGTTATTGCTGATGGCAATATGTATGAGCTTACAGATGAGATAAATCTTGATAAGAACAAGAAGCATAATATAGAAATTGTTGTTGACCGTCTTGTAGTTAAAGATGGAATTAACAAAAGACTTACAGACTCAATAGAAACAGCACTTAAGCTTGCAGAGGGACTTATGACAGTTGATGTTATAGATGGTGAGCCGATTAACTTTTCACAGAGCTTTTCGTGTCCGGATTGTGGCATAAGCATAGATGAGATAGAGCCAAGAAGCTTTTCGTTCAACAATCCATTTGGTGCGTGTCCTGATTGTTACGGACTTGGTTATACAATGAATTTTGATGCAGAGCTTCTTATACCAGATGATTCATTAAGCATCGATGAGGGAGCTATAGTTGGTATGGGATGGCAGTCTGTAAAGGATGAGGGCAGCTTTTCAAGGGCTATTATGAGTGCACTTGCAAAGGAATATAACTTCAGTTTATCAACACCATTTAAGGATTATCCAGATGATATTAAGGATATGATTATAAATGGTACTAAGGGCAGAAGTGTTAAAGTGCATTACAAAGGCCAGAGAGGCGTTGGAGAATACGATATAGCATTTGAAGGCCTTATCCATAATATGGAGAAAAGATACAGGGAAACTTACTCAGACAGTGCAAAGCAGCAGTATGAGGAATTCATGCGCATAAGACCTTGTAAGTCCTGCCACGGACAGAGATTAAAGCCATCATCTCTTGCTGTTACGATAGCAGATAAGAATATATATCAGATTACAGATATGTCTATTGTTAAGTTAAAGAAGTTTTTAGATGAGCTTGAGCTTACAGACAGACAGAAGTTTATCGGTGCAGAGATACTTAAGGAGATTAAGGCAAGAATACAGTTTCTTATGGATGTAGGACTTGATTATCTTTCATTATCAAGAGCTACAGGTACGCTTTCAGGTGGGGAGGCACAGAGAATAAGACTTGCGACACAGATAGGTTCAGGACTTGTTGGTGTGGCTTATATACTTGATGAGCCAAGTATCGGACTTCATCAGAGAGATAACGACAAACTGCTTGGGACACTTATACATTTGCGTGACCTTGGTAACTCAGTTATTGTGGTTGAACACGATGAAGATACTATGCGTGCCGCAGATTATATTGTTGATATAGGACCGGGTGCCGGACGTAATGGTGGAGAAGTTGTTGCGACAGGAACAGCAGCTGATATTATGGCATGTAAGGATTCGCTTACAGGTGCATATCTTAGCGGAAGAATCAAGATTCCAGTGCCGGCGAAGAGAAGAAAGCCGACAGGCTGGATAACTGTTAAGGGTGCAAGGGAGAATAATCTTAAAAATATTGATGTTGATATACCACTTGGAGTATTTACATGTGTAACAGGTGTATCGGGTTCAGGAAAGAGTTCCCTAGTGAATGAAATTCTGTATAAGCACCTTGCTAAGTCTTTAAACCGTGCAAGATGTATCGCTGGTGACCATGATGATATTACAGGAATCGAGCAGCTTGATAAGGTTATAGATATTGACCAGTCGCCAATAGGAAGAACTCCACGTTCTAATCCTGCGACATATACGGGTGTATTTGATATGATAAGGGATCTTTTTGCTTCAACAACAGATGCTAAGGAAAGAGGTTATAACAAAGGACGTTTCAGCTTTAATGTAAAGGGAGGACGTTGTGAGGCTTGTTCCGGAGATGGTATTATCAAGATAGAAATGCATTTCCTGCCTGATGTATATGTTCCTTGTGAAGTGTGTGACGGAAAGCGTTATAACAGGGAAACACTTGAAGTTAAGTATAAGGGAAAGAGCATATATGATGTGCTTGATATGACAGTTGAGGATGCAGTTGATTTCTTTGAAAATGTGCCATCAGTCAGAAGAAAAATAGAAACTCTTAATGACGTTGGACTTTCATACATTAAGTTAGGACAGCCATCTACAGAGCTTTCAGGTGGAGAAGCACAGAGAATAAAACTTGCTACAGAGCTTTCAAAAAGAAGTACAGGAAAGACTATATACATTCTTGATGAGCCTACAACAGGACTTCATTTTGCAGATGTCCACAAACTTGTTGATATACTTCATAAGCTTGCAGAGGGTGGTAACACTGTTGTTGTTATTGAGCATAATCTTGATGTTATCAAAACAGCCGATTATATTATAGATATGGGACCAGAAGGCGGCGATAGAGGTGGTACAGTTATTGCAAAGGGTACACCAGAAGAGGTTGCCAAGGTTAAGAAGTCTTATACGGGACAGTATGTTAAGAAGTATTTATAAGGATGGTGCAGATGACGGCATTATGGATGAAAGTTCAATGATAGAAGATGTTTAAAATCTCTAAATTGGCAAATTTGAAAATTGCAGGTGCTGGTCAGTGTTATAAATTATAAAAACATATCTTTTATAGTTACTTTAAATAATATAAAGTGTAAAAATACGACATTTGATTGCTAGGAGAAGAAAAATGGTATCAGGCATTATATTTGATATGGATGGCGTTCTTATAGATTCAGAAAGACAGTCTAATGAGGGATGGCTATGGGCGGCAGGGCAGCTTGGAGTGGATATGCCCATGTGGCTTATAGACAGCTTTAAGGGTGCTCCGGCAGAGCTTTGCTGCAAGTCCTTTGATGATTATTACAAGGGTGTGATAGATTATTGGGAAGCGAAGGAGCTTAGAACACAGCATGTATACAAGATAAGGGAAACAGAAGGTATTCCTGTTAAAAAGGGCGTAAAGGACATATTTGAATATATAAGAAATAATGGATTAAAGTGTGCAGTTGCTACATCAACAAGGCGTGAAAGTGCTGAGAAAACACTTCATGAAATAGGAGTGTGGGATTATCTTGATGCGGTTGTATATGGAGATGAAGTCGAACATGGAAAGCCAGAACCAGATATATTCCTTCGTGCGGCTAAGGCAATAGGCGTAAATCCGTCAGAGGCAGTAGTAGTTGAGGACAGCATTAATGGCATTAAGGCTGGATATGCGGCAGATATGAGAGTTGTTCATATTCCTGATACAATAGCAATAGATGATGATATCAGGAAGCTTACATATATGGTATGTGCTGACCTTAATGGACTTATTGATGTTGTGGAAAGTATTAACAAACCAGTTATTAACAGGAAAAATGTTATCAATGCATTTGCAGAGTATGTAAGAAATTATGACCCATCAGATGAAAAGATAAAGCTTAAGATAGATCATACCTACAGAGTAGCAGGACTGTGTCAAAGAATTGCAGAATCATTAGGCTTAAGTGAACCGGATGTGGATATTGCGTGGCTTCTTGGAATGTTACACGATATAGGAAGATTTGAGCAGATAAGGCGTTTCGGTACATTTAATGATGCCCAGTCAGTAGACCATGCAGAATTCGGGGCAGATCTGCTGTTTAGGGAAGGTCTTATAAGGAAGTTTGCAGAAGGGTATTATGAAGAATGTGAGCTTGCACGTTCAGGGAATGAAGAAGCTGAGCAGATAATAAAAAATAATGAGCACCACAATAAAGATACAGGACTTCTTGAAATGGCAATAAGACAGCATAATAAGTATCGTGTAAAAGAAGACCTCACCGAAAGACAGCGTATGTTTTGTGATATACTGCGTGATGCAGATAAGGTTGATATATTTAAGGTAAATGCAGATATTCCTATGGAGATTATATATGATGTAACAACAGAGGAGCTTAAGAATGGAATTATAACCAAAGAGGTACTTGAGAGCTTTTATAAGAAGGAAACAGTACTTAAAAGTGTAAGAAGGAGTGCAGTTGACCATATAGTAGGGCATATATCACTGCTTTTTGAACTTGTGTATAAAGAAAGTTATAGACAGGCCAAGGAACAAGGTTATGTATATAAACTGCTGGATTTTAAGTCTGATGTACCTGAGGTTAATGCAGAATTTGGCGATATGAGGAAATATGTAGACGAGTTCCTTATGGAAATATAAAGCTATATAAATCTGAAATTAAGCGGTATAAGCATACAACAGATTAATAATAGGAGGTTGTGTTGTATGGGATTGTAATAAAGATTGAAGAATATGCTTGTCATTATACCGCTTGTTTACTATAATAAATGTATATATGAGTTGTAGATGTGTTATATATACTGATATATACTTTGAAAGTAATAGGAGAAAATATAAGACAATAAAAGCAGTAAATTGCTATACATAAATTGTTATGTAAAATATCCAATTAATATATGTGTGTTATATGTATATATTATATATGCGTATGTTATATATGTATATGTTATATATATGTATATTATGATACCAGGGGCAAAAGGTCTAAACCCACATGAGCTCGCTCATAGGTGGGTG
>ULUI01014712.1_pt1 | contig 12089 bp, 5 predicted proteins | sample 1958371 | NCBI WGS metagenome assembly ULUI01 (sample SAMEA4835756, study PRJEB28245) | human gut metagenome | biome: gut microbiome; material: fecal sample | place: Denmark | collected 2008
CTCTCAAATATCATCAATGTACTTTTTCCCTTTAGATATCCTATAAAATATGAAACACTCATTTTGGGTGGAATTTCAACAAGCAAATGAATATGATCTGGACATACTTCTCCTTCTATAATATTTACACCTTTTCTTTTACAAAGCATGGTAATTATATTGCGAATATCTTCTCTTAACTTTCCATACGCTACCTCTCTTCTATACTTTGGTGCAAAAACTATATGATACTTACAATCCCATGTAGTATGTGATAAACTGTTATTGTTGTTCATACAGACAACCTCCTTTGTTTTTTAATGTGGTTGGCAGACCATCATTATTATGACAAAGGAGCTTATCATTGCACATCGCTTAAGCTCTTTCCACCACCCGCATAGCAGGTGGTTTATTTATTTGCTGCATTCCATTTCTCCTCCAAGAAAAACTACATTTCGCAAATGAAGCCTCTAGGCCTATATAAAAAAAGAGGATCGCTAAAAATAACGATCCTCTCTTTCTACTTCTTGCCAAATGCTATCATAACTTATGTACAGTTAGGCATTTCAGCATATTATTTTGCTACTACATACTGAACCCATCTCTTAACATTACTAATACTGTCAGATGCTTCTACCTTTGTAGTAGACTCTTTGCTTTCGACCTTCTTCAGATAATATGTGTATACTTTAGAACGGTCTGCATAACGATACTGTGTTTTATAGGAGGATACCACTTGTCTTGTAGATTCTCCATACCAACATGGAGCACTTCCGTATAAATTGAAATAACCTCCAATTTGTTTTGAATACTGATTACCTACACAGGCAAGCTGAGCTCCCCAACCTCGTTCCTGATAATTGGTACAAGACTTTCCACCCCACACACCAGAACAAGGTCCGGATGTTCTTCCATCTGCAGATAAATATCTAATGTAATTATACTGCGTGGCATATCCATTAGGAACAGACTGCGTCTCAACCTTTCTGGAATCACTGCCACTAATATTACCATCTGACCAGCCGCTCCAGCCTCCATATGGTCCCCATACCCAAGAAGAATCATATAAGGTATAACCTGCTACTGAGCTATTGCTAGACGTAATTTTTGTTGTGTAATCATACGTCCACTTTTCGCCAACGATTGTAGCATTATCTGGAACTTCTGATTCCAATACCCAATCCATAGAACCATACTTTAACTTATTGTAACTGTCCTCATTAATTGTCACAAGTTTTCCACTGGTAAAGTTCAGTAAAGAATCGCCTTCCACTTTACCGTAGATCATATAGTCACCTGTCAATACTAATTTACCAACAATATTAGCATTCAATCTCGTCAAGGACACATCCTTGGACAATACAACGTTAGAACTTGTCGACTCCAACTTGATCGTACCATATAGCGAAATATCTGTCTTATCAGCAGACAATATCATGGCAAATCCATTTGTCTTAGCGGATATTCTTGCCAAATTCAGTTTTTCAGAAGAACATACAATCGGAGCTGATTTATTGTCTTCAAATACAAAACCGTTCAGTGTAGTTTCTTTAGCATCGGAAGAAATTTTAAGTCCTTTATATGCTTTATTACCACCATTTAATTCAAAATAATCTGTTGATTTGGTTATATCATATGTCTTATTTGCTAACGTATCTTCCATATCAGCCAGATTAACAATTAACTTGGTAGCTCCTGAGGTAATTGCCGCATTGGCAATATCACTATTCTTGGCATTTACTGTAACTTTTCCTGCTCCGGTAAATGCATTTTTGCCAAGCTTCTTAATGTTTGTAGTTACCGTAAAATCATCCAAACTGCTACATCCACTAAACGCTTTATCGCCAATAGTTTGTAGTCCCTCTGCCTTGACAGAAGTAAGTGATGAACATCCTTCGAAAGCTTGATCTGGTATTTCCGTAATATGCTTGCTAAGTTTGATCGACTTAAGCTTATCATTTCCGGCAAAAGCATCTTTTTCGATGCCAACAATCTTAACAACAGACGTTGTCCCGTCTCCGTTTTCAGTAGAGATATAATCAGGAATATACACATCGGTTCCTTCACCAGTATAGTCTACAACCGTGCCTGTTTCACTATCATAAACAAGTCCCTTGGATCTTAGCAAAGCATTATCAATATACTGGTTTACTTCAAACGGAACTTCAAATGGTAAAATTCCATTTTCATAATCATCAAAGCTATGTGTCTGTTTCGAATAGTCAATGAAATCATATGTGTCATCATCCTGTACACCATATGTATATACATAATAGGAACTAGACGCAATATCATATCCTACAACAGCAAAGACATGAATTGTTCCAGCACATACCATTCTGTAATATCCCTCTGGAGCCTCCGCATTCGAATACGTCTTGGAAGTAGTTTCCGTCTTTTGTGTCGAATATGTCAATGCGGTAGCATATTCCTGTGAGGATGAAGAGGTATTACTTGACGAAGATGCTGTTGTTTCCGATCCTCCCTCTGAATGGCTCTTGTTATATCCATATGTATCACTTACTTTACTACTTAAAGCTGTAGAGTTCGTACTACTCTCACTGGATGAGTTGCTTTTCTGTTTACTTGATGAATTATTCCATGTTTTACTCTTTGACTTTTCAGTAGTATTGTCTTGATTTGCAGTTAGGCTTGCATCAATTTTAGCCTCTGTTCCTAGAGCTTCAGTTCCTATACTTGTCCCTATTGATGCTGATATACCTGTTTTGTCAACAGTTGAATCATTCTTATTAGTAGTTTTTTCCTTTCCCTTAACAGTCACAACACTATTCTCGGAAACTTTACTACTAGAATCTTCTACTACCTTTCCACTTTCATCCGTATGAGTCTTAACAAGTGTCAAACTGTCATTCCAATCTTTTGATAGAGTCCAAGATGTTGTTTCAGTTGTTGAATGCGCCAGTGAATTAACAATAGAATTCGATGTACTTTCATTAATTGTTCCACTTGATGTTATAGTCTCTGAAATTGTTAAACCACTTGTATTTCCAAAATCCTTAATGGTATATAAAGGAACATTCTCCATCTGCCCAATTTCATATGCAAATAAATACTGTCCATCTTTATCATTTTCATAAATAATCGGCTCGCCTAACTGTTTTACCGGTCTTGTCTGATTTCTCTTACTGGTCCAGTTAGCATGCAAGGTAATGTTTCCGGTTTTACCCAATGGAATCTTATCAACAAGATTATCTTTCTCATCGGTCCATCCCATAAATGTATAGCCAAACCACTCAGGATTCGTCAATGTCGCACCTTCATTTACCTTGTATTTAATGCTATCCACTTTTGCCAATGGCGAATCAAAAGTAATCGTATACTCTCTTGCTGTCCAATGCGCATACAGATCGACATTACCCTTCTCGCCTGCAGCAATCTGTTTTACCTGCTTGGCATTAGAACCTTCTCCATCATACCAACCTTCAAAAATATAACCTTCACAACTAATATTCTTCAATGTTAAACCAGTTTCAGAGCTATATGTATTCGGGTTTGTATTTTCAATTTCCTGCTTCTGCAAATATGCATCATCCTCATACAGATGATAGGTAATAGAGTTCTCTGAATTCTCCAATTTTGGAACAACTTCCTGTTTTACTAACACTGCACCACACTCACCACAATGTGAGCCTTCGGTAAGTCCTGTATTTTCTGTAGTAGCAGCTACTGCAGCATCTACCACGGAAACATGTCCCTTAGCTGGAATTACAGTATCTTCCAATTTGATATTATTAAGACCTTTTTCGTCGCTATAATATTTACCACAAGATGTGCAGTGATAATAAGCCTGATTACCCTTTTCAGTACAAGTAGCTTCCTTTGCCTCAACCGCCTTCATGGTATGGGTGTGTTTCTCCGTTGTCGTACCAAGATTCACGCCATATCCACCTGCAATATATCGACGCACAAGAATAACATCTGCTGAGTTAATTCTTCCATCCTCATTGACATCACAAGCTTTCTCGTTAATAGTCTGCTCATATCCACCTGCTATCTGTCTTCTCATCATAATGACATCTGTAGAATTAATTTTGTTGTCCTCATTAAGGTCACCCGGTGTAAATGCAGAAATTCCAATTTCGCCGTCTTCTGTTTTTACATCTACAGCATTCAAATCTGCATCAACCATATCTCCAGCGTCACAAGATACACTAATCTTATAGCTTTCTCCTGATTTTGCAGTGTCGCTCACCTTAAAAGAAAGTTTTAAGATGGTGCCATCTTTGATGTCATCCGCTGTTATTTCCTGTCCATCCCATACGAATTTACATGGAGACTGTATTTTTCCCGGTTTTGTCAATACTAGAGAGGAGAACGCATCTCCTGCAGTTGCATCAGTAAGCGTCAGACCCTCATCATATTTCAAACTAACAGCTGCTCCTAATATTCCCGGATTATCTTTTACATCAACAGTAACATCTACTGTTGCACCAGGCTTCGCTGTCTGACTTTGCACAGAAAGTGTAACCTGTTTTTTAGCTGTGTCTGCCTTTACATAATGCGACGGACAACCGGTCACAATCATAGCAGCAGCAAGCACACTGACAATAATTTTTTTTGCTATTTTCATAAATGCTCCTTTCTCACATCTAATGTTAAGATGCGTCTTTTACTATAGTTATTGTTCCATTGCGCAATTCCAGATCAATTGGCATTAAATCGCCATCTACAATATCACCGGAATTATAATAAAATCCAATGTCATACTCTCCTTCTGCAGCTTCTTCCGAAACATCAAAGGTCAATAACAGCATTACACCGTCTTTTACATTATCTTTGGTGATTGATTCACCATCCCACGTAAATTTGCAATTATTTTTTAGGATATTTGCCTTTGTCATAACTAATGCATCTTTAAGTGCATCTCCATTGGAGGCATCTGTTAACGTCAGAATTTTGTCGTTATAATCTATCCCCAAAGTCATGCCCAAAATTCCAGGATTGCTATTAATATACACCGGTACTTGTACTGTTTTCGCTCCCGGAAACGTCTTTACGTCTCCGACAATAATTGCCGAAGTCATATCCTTCTCATACATTGCTGTGACAATCAAATCCTCTGTCACGTTATCATATGCCTTATCCCATGATTGGAAATTATAACCTATTCTCTTTGGAACATTTGGTGCAACTGCAGCTTTCCCAATCTCCACAGTTTCTTCTTTCAGTACTGTATTGTCATAATCCACAAACTTCACCTTGAACGGTCCTGTAGGACTTGCCGTAGGCTCACTACTTGGCTTAGCACTTGGTGCTACCGTAGGCTGCACTGTCGGTTTACTACTTGGTGGCACTGTTGGTATTGTTGTTGCCCCTGGGTTCTTTGTTGGTTCAGGTTGTCCAGAAGACGAAGGTAACTGTATGTATTTTAGTCCCTCAAAACAAAAGGAAACTGATATTACATCACCTTTGTTCACAGGTATTTTCTGCGTACCAAGTGTTTCAGATGCATCATCAACATAGTCATATGGATTTCTTAACTCAAAACGATAATACCCACTTTCATCACTATCAAACCACCCTTCACCCAATTCGAGAGAACGATCATTGATCTTAACTTCTGTAACGAAACCAAACATTTTATCTTTAACATCGTTATATTTCATGTTGGTATCAACCGTCAATACCGCAATATCTGTGTCTGCATTTTGTACAGTATATGTTGCAGTATATGTTCCATCCTCTGTAATATAAACTGCACCATCTTGATAACCAAATCTATAATCTTTCCAATTCTTTCCAGCATATCCTATTGCTGCCTTAACTGCCGGTCCGGTTGGCTCTGGAGACGGTGTTATTGTTGGCGCATTTGTCGGAACCGGTTGTGTAGAAGCTTTAGGAGCTTCTGTAACACTTGGTTGTTTTGTCACAATCGGCTTCTTCGTTGCTGTCGGTCGCTTCTTTATTGGCTGCACAACGATGCGGCAAGAAGCCTTTGCTTTTTTGTTTTTCTTGGAAATAGCAGTGATTTTTACTGTACCAGCTCTTTTTGCCTTAACAACACCTGAATTACTAACTGTCGCAATATGTTTATTGCTAGATTTCCATTTCACTTTTTTGGTTGCTTTATTAGGCTTTACTTTCTTTACTTTTAACTTATACTTTTGCCCAACAAGCATCTTTTTGGTTTTCACAGACAAATATATTTTTTTGGGTTTCTTTGTCTGTTTTGCATCTGCATTTGGTGCAATACTCAACACAGTCAAACACATGATCAGACCAATTGCCAGATGCTTTTTCATCTTTGAAACATAATCAAGTTTCATCACTATCCCTCCTTCTGTATTTTTTGACCATTAATGTGTAATTGTTATTTTTCCATTTGCGATTAATGGTGACACGGGCAATAAATTTTTATCTATCACATCTCCTTCCTCATATTTTATTTTTATTTGATACACTCCCGAAGTCGTTGACTTAGGAATGTCAAATAACAACTCTGCTATTTCTCCATCCTGAATTTGATAGTCCTCAATCTGCTGTCCATCCCACATACATTTACAGCCATTCTTTAATTTTCCTGCTTTCGTTAATGTCAAAATATCTTTGAAAGCCTTGCCATTTTTAATATCTTTCAATTGTAATTGGCTGTCATCATAATATACAGACCACGTCATTCCCAAAATTCCAGTGTTGTTTGCTATTTTTACTGGTACCTTCACATTAGTTTGTCCTGGCTGCACTTTGACATTTGCAACTGTTATCCTAGTTACCGTATTGTCTTCTTTATAAAGTGCTTTTATCTGTAAATCAGATTTTATATGTTCATAAGATTTATTCCATTTGTCAAAACGGTAGTTCTTTCTTTCCTTTACTATTGGGGGTGTTGCATTTTTATTTTGTAATACAATTTCTGTTTTTAACACATTATTGTCGTAATCCATAAACGTAACCTTATGTGTACGTTGACTACTCTTCTGCTTTTTATCAGATTTTCCAACCACAATGCGATTTCCATCCGAAAGATGAAGCATCAGCTCACGATTGTCATCCGTGGCGTAACCAACCACTCTAACGCAATCTTTTTCTGCATAATGTTTTTTCTTTGTCAGGGAATACTGTGATATTTTTTGTTTACCAATCTGACAATTCTTCTTATCAATAACCACCAACTTATCCAATAGCGAATCGCACCATTCTTTCTCTGACCCCTCAAAATTATTATCTCCAATTACATGCGTAATAGCATTTTGTCGGCTCGCTATATAGATGCCTCCTAATGCCAATGCCACAGCTATAACACTTGTCCATACAATTTTTTTATTAAATTTCATCTGTAATAATCACTCCCAGCTTAAATTTTATATTTTTAACGTTCCTATCATACCCTATCGTTTACCATTGAAATTTCCAATTTTTTCAATATCTTTCATAGACCTCAATTTGATTAAATCCGCTCTATTTCTGCATCTTATTTTTATGCTGATCATGTTCATTCTACATTACACCGGGTGAATTGTATAATTTGCACAATTTTCACATGTGAACTTTGTGAAACTTTTTCGCAAAAAAAATATATTTTTGCCCCGCCGTCTTAACCTTACAATTCTTCAGCTCGCTTTCTATAAACATCCGTACTATAAAAGAGACCGCCAATCGGCGGTCTCCTCTATATCCCACAACACTTATCTTTCTTTAATTCCTCGATATCCCTATTTTACCTTGATCTTGACGCTCTTCTTTTTGCCACTGCCATCGGTTGCATAAACTGTAATCTTCACAGTACCTTTTTTCTTGGCCTTAACTACACCCTTTGCAGATACTGCAGCTATTTTCTTATTGGAAGATTTCCAGCAATACTGCGTGGATGCCAGCTTTTTGCCCGGTTTTGCTTTTACCTTTAATTTCAGCTTTTTGCCTTTCTTAAGGTTACGCTTTCCTGCCTTAACGGTAAGTTTCTTGACCGGCTTTTTCATGACTTGGATACGAACTTTTTTGCTTAATCCATTGGCTGTCGTAATCGTAATGACTGCCTTGCCTGCTTTTTTGCCTGCTTTTACAGTACCATTTGCCGTTACTTTCACGATGGATGGTCGGCTACTCTTAAATGTTAGTTTTTGACTTGCAGCATTTCTCGGAACCCACTGAACAGTAAGTTTCATTTTTTTCTTAGCAGCAAGTTTATAGCGAGAACCTACTGCAATTTTACCTGCTCCCTTAACTTTAGCATACACAACAAATCCTTTCGCCGTTACACTTGGTTTTCCCAGCTGATGCGATGGTGTCGCACTCGGACCTGCACTTGGATTCACACTTGGTTTTGCACTTGGCTCTGTGCTTGGGCTCACGCTTGGTGTCGCACTTGGTTTTACACTTGGCTCTGTGCTTGGTCTCACGCTTGGCGTTGCACTCGGTTTTGCACTTGGTGCTGTGCTTGGGCTCACGCTTGGTTTTGCACTTGGCTCTGTGCTTGGGCTCACGCTTGGTTTTGCACTTGGTTTTACACTTGGCTCTGTGCTTGGACTCACGCTTGGCGCTACACTCGGTTTCGAACTTGGCTCTGTGCTTGGACTCGCGCTTGGTGTCGCACTCGGTTTTGTACTTGGCTCTGTGCTTGGTCTCACGCTTGGTTTTGCACTTGGTTTTGCACTTGGCTCTGTGCTTGGGCTCACGCTTGGCGTTGCACTCGGTTTTGCACTTGGCTCTGTGCTTGGGCTCACACTTGGCGTTGCACTCGGTTTTGTACTTGGCTCTACCGCCCCATTTACCTTTGCACCGCTAACAGCAAAGGTAAGTTCCACCGTATTAGTTCCCTGATACGAAGCGTTATTAAAGGAAGCTTTTTTCTGTCTTTCTACCGACACATCCTGAATATGTGTCATGACATCTGCCCAAATATTAATAAAAGCAAAATCAAACACATTATTTGACAGTCCATCGGATGCTGCCGATTCCAAACTGCTATCATAGGTATACGTGTCGTCTTTGATCGTGTACTGTTTCCCATTTACTGTTATTGATTTCAGCGTAATAACTGCATAGCTAAGTGCTGAACCTGCCGCTTCGGCCGCCTGTATATCTTTGATATATAACGAACCGATATTTTTAAGCTGCGTGTCTGTCGGCTTAACTGATAACGTGAATTCTTCGTCTTTCGTTGAAATATCTACACTTTGTTCACTAGCGATCGTCGTCCAGCCGGATGTATCTAACATATACAGCTTTGTCCGTATATAGGAAGGTTTTGGCACGGTCACTTTGCACGTTGCCTGACATCCGGCCGCAATCGCTGCCGTAATTGTGCAAGTACCTGCACCCACTGCTGTGACCAAACCATCAGAATTTACTGTGGCTACTTTCTCATCATCGGATGTCCATTTAATAACATCTTTGCTGTCAGATGGTGTTAAGGTTGCATTAAGTTGTGTTCCCGCATCCCCAACATGAATCGTGATTTCCTGCTGATCCAAAGCTATCCCGGTTGCCGTGGAAGATGCACGATAGATCTCCATCATTGCATCAATAATGTCTTGATGCGTTACCTGACAAGTATACCGATTTATCAGACAAAAACCATAGTCACCATCGAATCCATTATCCCATGCAACAGGCACCAGTTCGTACTGTTTTGCATAATAACATACTTTCTGATAATAATCGGCTCGACATGCCTTATTCCGACTATCATAGTTTGCTTTGTTGATGGCTCCAAACTCGCCAATGATAACGCCATATCCCTGTGATACGAATTTATCATTCATTTTCTTAAACTGCGAAGCCATATAACTTTCATCGCCCCAAGTCGGTACTTTGGATTGGTTTGTTGCCTCGCTGCCCCACTGTGTTTTATCGGCTGATTCTGTACCACAAAAATCCCATGGATCGTAGTAGTGCACAGAAATCATAATTCTTTTTTCACCGGATGCAATATCAGACGATAAATACTGATCCGTTGGCAGCACAAAACCATAATTGTCTGCCGTATAATTAATGTTTGTATTCCAACCAGGTATCAACAGCCATCTGCGATCGTTGTTGCCACCGGTCTGACGAACCGTATCCACAAAAATCTGATTATAATCATTGATATTGTTATATGCTGTCTTATTTGGAGTACCATAGGTTCCGTCATATTCTTCGTTCATTGACTCAAAAATCAAATGTTCATCATAATTTTTGAAACGATCTGCAATTTGCTCCCAACATGCCTTGTACTTAGCTTTGATCTTAGTCTGATCGCTGCTTGCGCAGAGCAGCCAGCTACCGCTTACCGTTGTGTAACCGTCTCCATGCATATTAACGATTGCATACATATCGTTCTGTACACAATAGTCTACTACTTCCTGTACATGATCCAGCCATGCAGAATCAATTTTGTATCCATTGTTATCATCGATTTTGCTCAAATAAGATACCGGAATTCGAATTGATTGAAATCCTGCTGCCTTTGCTGCCAAAACAAATTCTTTGCTTAAAACCGGATTCCCCCATGCTGTCTCGTTTGGAGTTCCTCCGCTATTTGCTTCCAGGGAGTTTCCTAAATTATATCCAACACCCATTGCCTCCGTGATCTGTTGTCTGTTTAGATCTTGGAAGGAATCTGTCCCCGCCGTCTTCTTTGTCGAAACTTTGTTTGTCACGCTGGCGATCTTACCTATTTCTGTTACACTTGCCGCTTTCTTTGTCGAGGTTCTGTCCATCACGCTAACGATCTTACCTTTTTCTGTTGTACCTTCTGCCTTTCCTGTTGCGCTAGACATTGTAAATGATGTTACAACCATCGCCGCACTTAGCAAGTACGCCCATATTCTCTTTTGTTTTCGCATGTTTTCACCATACCTTTCTGTTGATTATTAGATTCTTTTCCCACGAACATACGCTCTCCCCCGTACAACAAATACGATAAATTCTTCATGCACATCACGTTCCTATATACTTCCTTTATTATACTACAAAGCAATCTAAGTGGATATACTTTTCTTATATTTTTGTCTTTTTTTCTCCTATAAATCATGACGTTAATATATTCTCTTGCAGAGTAAAATTAATATAAAATCCACTTATTATGTTGTATATATAGGCATACGAGTAGATGAATGGCTGGAATTTTAGTTTTGGGAATTCCAGCTTGTCTTTTTCTTGCTTTGGTTGACTGTTTTGATGATTTTGATAATTCCAGCTTGTCTTTCCTGCTACTTCGTTGACTTTTTTCTCTATTTTCGACATTTCAGCTTGTCTTTTTCTTGCCTCGGTTGACCGCTTTGATGATTTTGATAATTTCAGCTTGTCTTTTCCTTGCCTCGGTTGACTGTTTTGATGATTTTGATAATTCCAGCTTGTCTTTCCTGCTACTTCGTTGACTTTTTTCTCTATTTTCGACATTTCAGCTTGTCTTTTTCTTGCCTCGGTTGACCGCTTTGATGATTTTGATAATTCCAGCTTGTCTTTCCTGCTACTTCGTTGACTTTTTTCTCTTTTTTCGACATTTCAGCTTGTCTTTTTCTTGCTTTGGTTGACCGCTTTGATGATTTTTATAATTCCAGCTTGTCTTTTTCTTGCCTCGGTTGACTGTTTTGATGATTTTGAGGATTTCAGCTTGTCTTTCCTGCTACTTCGTTGACTTTTTTCTCTATTTTCGACATTTCAGCTTGTCTTTTTCTTGCTTTGGTTGACTGTTTTGATGATTTTGAGGATTCCAGCTTGCCTTTCCTGCCCAATTAGTTGACTTTTTTTCTATTTTCGACATTTCAGCTTGCCTTCCTCACCTATTCCGGTGATTGGATTCTCCATTTCCGACATTCCAGCTTGCTTTTTCCTCCTACTTCGGTGACTGGATTCTTAATTTTCAATTTTCCAGTTATTTTGTATCGGCTTTCTCCATGACAGTATTCAATCCCCCTCCAAAAAGATATCAAAAAATCTCTCTAGTCCAAATAGATACCAAAAAATCTCTCATCAATCCAAATAAATTTATTGCAGAAAATGACGTTCCTTTGCAACAAATAACATTTCCTTGCGTCTATTTAAATGTAACCAGCTCAAACTTCGCACATCCAAATCTACTGCCAGGTCACAGATTGCTTATTATGTCACAAAAATAATAGCTACTTTGCAGCCAACAAGCTGACTTGTTCTGCCGGCAGCGAACT
>ULUI01077804.1_pt1 | contig 12074 bp, 10 predicted proteins | sample 1958371 | NCBI WGS metagenome assembly ULUI01 (sample SAMEA4835756, study PRJEB28245) | human gut metagenome | biome: gut microbiome; material: fecal sample | place: Denmark | collected 2008
CCAGAATAATATCATATCCTTTTTCCGTCAGTTGCTTTTGCCAAATCTCTACGCGTTCTGCATCGGGAAACTTAGAATGGTAAATACCCAAACGATCTCCAAACACCCGTTGCAGACGCTCTGTAATCTGAGTGGTAAGAGCTATTTCCGGCAAAAGATACAATACCTGTTTTCCTTGCCGGATGGCTTCTTCAATCAAATGTATATAGATTTCTGTTTTTCCACTGGCAGTCACACCATGCAGCAAGCATACATTTTTGGATTGAAAGCATTGCACAATCTCATCGTGTGCCGCCTGTTGATGTTCATTCAACGGATTGATGGGAAGAGTATCGCGCACAACAGCGTACAGCCGTCCTATTTCCTGCTGATAGACTTCAAAGATATGCTTATCTACCAAACCATTAAACACTGCCGGTGAAGCAGATGCCCGCAACAAAAGCTCTTTCTTCGTGACTTCTTTAGGGAAACTCTTCAGACCATCTCCTCCCAGAATGCTGGAGAGTTCAATGTATTTCATCAATAAATCCAGTTGCTTTGGAGCACGTGCCAGTTCATCAAAGAGTTCCTGCAGACGTTTTTCATTCCGCATCTCGTCTGTCAGTCTTACGCGCGTTTCAGTCTTGGGTTTATAAGTCCGGCGCAGTTCTTCTTTCACAAAGATAGCCTCCTTATCCAGCAAAGATTTGATAACAGGAAGTATATTCTTGAATCCACTGTCTTTTTCCAACTTGGTGACACACTGTTCGGGTTCTGCTGAAAGTAAATCCAATATCTTCTGTTCCCGTTCCGGCAGACGGACCTCCGATTCGAAATCCGGATTGTATTCTACCATCGTCTCACTTTCCAGTTTCAAGCCGGAAGGCAAAGCAGCTTTATAAACATCCCCTTGTGTACAGAGATAGTAATCAGCCAGCCACTCCCAGAACTTGAATTGTTCCGGCAATAGAATCGGGCGGGCATCCAACAATGTAGAGACTTCTTTTACCTCATAATCCGTCGGTTCACAATAATGCACATTACGCACTATTGCTGTATAGTATTTCTTTCGTCCGAACGGAACTACCACCCGGCAGCCCATCTGCACCTCATCCGCCCATTCTTCAGGTAGCAAATAGGTGAAGCAACGGGGCAAAGGCAAAGGCAATATGACATCTACAAATTTCTTCATCGCGGCGGCAAAGATACGACAAAAAAATAGCGTTGCCAATCAAAATCAGCAACGCTATTTATATGATAAATATTTCCCTTCTTAGAAAAGATAAGCGACAGATACTTGCCAAGTCTTATTCTTTGCACCGACAGCCTTACTCGCTTCTTTCCAAGTAAAACTATCGCCCATCGGGAACTGATAGTTCACACCCACCTGTAAATGCTTAATCAGCTTCACACCGGCTCCCAAGTTAAGTCCTACCTGGGTTTTCTTCCGGTCAACGTTATCTTTCTTGTCGAAATCAAAAAAGAAATCAGGACCGGCAGCAAAATAAATACCCAGTAAGCTACCCAATCCAATCGTATATTTCAGATTAACGGGAACTTCCACTCCGGTTTGTTTTACGTCACCTTTACCTCTCTGCGAGAATAACAAAGCACCATCAACACCCAGACCTACAATAGGAATTGTGATTTCAGCCATCGGACCAATAAAGAAACCAGTCGAGTTATCCTTATTTCCTTTGAATCCTCCATCCCAGTCTATCTTTGTCAAGTTCACACCACCTTTTACACCCCATTTAAGGAGCTGTGCCTGGGCAGGCATAGCCATAAACATACAGCATACAGCTATAATGAAAGCACTAAAAATCTTCTTCATAATTCTTTTTGTTTAAATTATCGGGACAAATATATGGATTAATTCTTAAAAAGAACAAAATAGATTCATTTTTGTTCAACGCCGTTGTCGTCGCACTGACGCCTTCGGGGCAGCTGCCTCACGCTTAGATACCGACTGAGACTTACCAGAAGAAGATTTAGCCTTAGAAGAGGAAGAAGATTTACTTCTAACCGTAACAGTATTGTCACGTCCTTTCTTTTTGGAATTCGCCTTTACAATTTTTGTCCCCGAAGCTGCAGAAACCGAATCTGTCTCCTCTACGAGATCCTTACCGTACAATGAATTCTCAAAATCTGCCAGTTCCTTTTCAATCCTTTTCTGCTCTTTCACCATAGCACTATCCGTGGGACAGTATTGCGATAAGGTACGATTTTGCAAATTCGTAGTTTTATAAATATCACCTTTATATAAACGCGCTGCAAAGAAATCATCCCAAGTACTGTTTGCCGCATTGTTATAATTGCTAACGGATATCTTAGACTGCATTAAATAGGGAACCAGATCTTGATAGTTTACCCAGAACATAGGGAATTTGGTCTTTTCCGAACTGAAATCTTCCGACCGATGCAATACCGGACAAATGGCCGTTATCACCGAACCATAGGTAGAAGTGCGCTGATCAAAATACCAGACTTCTTTTATGAAATAGCTTAATACATCTGCCGAAGGTATGTCACCATTACTGATAGACACAACGCTATCACGACGATTTGCCACCTTCTTCAATTCATAATAGATCTGGAAACGATCCAACACATCACGAAAAGTCACCTCAGCATCTTTCTGAAAACGTTCCGTGCCATCCAGTTGATACGCGTAAGCCGGTATTTTCTTCTGTGCCAGCAAACGGAACATCGTTGTGAAAAGATTCATTTTATTCCCCTGCGGTTCCACCGGATAGTACAACGCACCATTGGTATCCTTTGTCAAATCCAGCGTACGGTAGATTTCACGCATCCACACCACATCATCCGGTAATCCCGGCGAACCGGGATATTGCCTTTGTGCCCACCCTACTGAGAGGTTCGATACACACAGAGTGACAGCTATTATGAGTTTCAAGGAAAGTTTCATAGTCTTATACCTTTTATAGTCGATTTCTAATTTCAATTCACAATTACTTCCAACGTAGTAGGCAGTAGACGTTCTACCCCATCCGGCCCCACCGCACGTACCCGGGAAATATAGAAACGTTTACCCCGTGACAAGCGACGGAACATATCTTTTTGACGTGTAGAGAACGAAGCTCCTGAAGACACTTCCGGCACGGCATTCCCCATATTATCAAAGAAAACAGTTTCAAAGCCCAATACCCGGAAATTAATATTCAGCAATCCATCATCAATGGCAGCAACAATACCGGGAGTATTCATCAGGATAGCCTTGGATAGTCCACGGCCACCACGATAACGCTTCGGCGTCCCATCTTCCGTATACTCAATAAAGGGTGACGGATCAGGCAATTGGCGTACACGGTAAGTGTAATCTCCCATTGATTGCGTACGTCCACCCACAGATGCCGTTACACGAATCACCACATCCTTGCCTATAGCTGTAGGACGAGCAATATATCCGCTACCGGTGCGGGTCAATGTACCATTCCCACTTACAATACTTGCCTGCACCTGTCCTGCCGGTACCCCGGGAACGGAGATGCTGATAGGATTATCATATCCGGCATAAAGCACATTCATCATAGTAGCAGATACCGTAGCAGTAGGCTCCACCACCGTATATTTTTGGGAAAACTCTCTGCGAAGCACTTCTCCATTACCCTGTGCCAATTCCAGATAACCATCTAAAGAAAATTCCCCTGTACGATTACAAACAGTTTCGAACCAACCTTCGGCATTATCCGGCTGTTTCTTTCCGGCTATATAGATGGACGGGCGTTGTGTAGAATCTACAGCGGCCAGAATAACCCGTGCACTATACGTCCCCCCACGCACCACATTCTGAGAGGTAGGAATCACATAAGCCTGAAGTTGGTTTACGCGCACATCCTGTACATCGGTATTCTGTGTTAGCAAGTGCAATACTTCACCTTCGGCATAACGTACATCACTTTGCAATTTAGTTAATAGCGTGACAGCAGCAGCTACCGGAGTATTTTCAAAAATATACTCCTGCCAGTTCTTTCCAGCTGCCGATGCTTTACGTGGAACTTCAGTACTCAGGTTATCATGGATAATCTTCTGCTGCACCGGATCAGTAACAAAAGCCAGTATTTCACTCCTATATTGATTAATCCGATTGAACAGCTCTTTTCCTTGCCCTCTACCGGGAGCAAGCATTACGAAAGAAGCTGCTTCCAAATCTTCTCTATTGGATATATTGGTAATATCACCGCTTTTTCCATCCGCTTCCTTCACGATACTCAATTTCAATTCATCGACGTAAGCATAGAGCGAATCAGACATATTCTTCACATGTACCGCTCTCTCGAACCAAGGTCCCACTTTCTCCGGATTACGTTTATTAGCACCGGCAAGCCCATCATATAATGATTGGTTTTGCACGGTCGAGTTCGCCGTTGTACGGGAAAGGCTTTCATCTACCAATGAAAAGCCATTCAGCACATCCGATGAAACATTGAGTGCCAACAACGCCATCAAGACGATATACATCAGGTTTATCATCTTCTGACGCGGAGAATCCGGATTAGTATTCAGAGACATGGTGTTTATTTACGATTTAGCAATTTACGATTTACGATTAAAGTTACTCTTTAAAAGTTATCACTTAACCTGTACAGCCTGCAACATACGCGCATAGACCGCATTCAGTTCTTCAATCTGACGAGCCATCTTACGGGTCTGCTCATGTACCTGATCGATAGTGTTGATCTGAGTGCTAGCGCTGCGAAGCTGCATTTCATAAATGGCATTGATACCTGCAAGATTACGGTTCAGTGCACTCATTTGCTCGGCATCATGCGACAACGACTCTGCTTGTGCGGTGAAGTGCGAAAGCATTTCGGTCATTTCTTTCAGTTGAGCGATATAAGCCTGTGTGGTTTCTTCCATTTCAGGAGTAAAAGCCGGAGCAGGAGTTCCGGATAAATTATTAGCAGCTCCTACAGTCACCGCTACAGGCTGCTCTGAAACAGGAACCTGTCTTTTTTCTTGCGATACAGTCTGATTAACATCTGCACTGCCCGTCCCTCCGTCACCAACAACTATCACTCCGCCTGCAGCTGTACCAGTCTGCCTGCTTGGCAAGTCGAATGCAGAAATAAAGAACACCAGCACTTCTGTTCCCATACCGATCCAAAGCATCAGATTGGCACCTGGTAAATGCGTCAGTTTAAACAAGGTACCTGCAATAACGATAGCAGCTCCCCAGCTATAGGCATAGTTCATAATGACCTTGCCACGATAACTCGCCATAAAGTCCTGCAGCTTTTGCCCGAAGTCCCTTTTCTTGTTTACAATATCTTTTTCCATCATTTTACCATTTTAGCATCTTATCATTTCCCCTTCTTATTATATCCCACCTGCGTACGCACACAACGGAAACCGATATACGAACGTTGCTCATTCTGATATTCGGACGTCCGGGCATCCGAACGGATGAATGCATTCACGTCCTTCCACGAACCACCACGAACCACTTTTTTCTTCAACGCATACGGATCTTCCGGTGCGGCATTATACTGGATATCCGGATTGATATCGTTTGCCTGCAGAACTCCCGACTCAGTATATGCCGTTGATGTCCATTCTGCAACATTGCCTGCCATATCGTAGAGCCCGTTCGAGTTAGGAGAATAAGCCCCCACCCGGGTTGAAATCAGGTTACCGTCCTTGGTATAGTTACCCTTGCCGGGTTTATAGTTCGCATTGTAGCACCCACGGTCATCTTTGGTCTCTTCGCTGTCTTTCCAAGGGTATTTATTGTCTTCCCGTCCGCGTGCGGCAAATTCCCACTCCGCTTCAGTCGGCAAACGATAACGTTGAATATACTTCGCCTGTCCACGCAGTCCTGCAAGTAAATAGTTGGTACGCCATGCACAGAATGCATTGGCCTGTTCCCAACTGACACCTACTACCGGATGTTCGTTATAACTGGGATGATTGAAATACAAACGCATGTATTGTTCATTATTGGCATTGGGAAAATCATTCACCCAGCAGGTCGTATCGGGATAAATGTTCACGATATAGCTGTTCAGAAAGTCCCATTCACTGGATAACGGACGGGTTATAGTACGATTTACAATTCGTCCTTCATCATCAATATATGCTGTATCTTTTGTTATCATGATTACTTCTTCCGGATTCACCTGGACATCTGTGTTCTTGACACGTTCGGCAGGATTCAAACGATTACGGCGCTTAGCTGCCTCGGTATAGTCATAAATTTCATAATAATAGTTCAGTTGTGCTCCATCCAGCATCAGCGTACCATCAATGGGATGATGCTTATATACACTTTCAATGGCCATCTGCTCATCCTCTGTCGCCCGCTTCCACGGAATAGGCTTCGACCAATTCAAATAAGGTTTGATTGGGTTTCCTTCCCGGTCTTCTTCTATCTTATACAATTCGTTGCCGCCATATGCAGGATCTGCCAGGCGCTCGCGGATAATGGAGTCGCGTACCCAGTTGACAAACTGCTTATATTCAGCAATCGTCACTTCCGTATCGTCCATCCAGAAAGATTCTACCGAAATTTCCCGTGAAGGAACGATTGTTCCCCACAAACTGTCTTGCTTATCGGGACCCATTTTTACCGAACCGCGTTTCACCAACACCATGCCATAAGGTGCAGGTTCGTTCCATGCTACAGCACTGGCTCCTATTACCTCGCCACCTCTCATGGAACTGTTACCTACTGTTCCCATGCACGAAACCAGCGAACCGAACAGCAACAAAGCCGCCCCGTACCACGTATGAACTGTTTTCATTCCTTTATTCTTTCCCATTGTTCGTATATTCTCTTACAAAATCCGTACGCTTTTATGCAAGTTCCGGTTTTTCTTAAACACATTCAAATCCAATGTATACCTCACCACCAGATCGTGACTACCGCTCGCTGCACCTATCTTGGAAGTAAAACATTCATAGGCATATCCCAGTGTTACACCTTGCACAGTCAATCCTATATTGAATGTCACCGAAGTATCAGGCGAGTAAGTCAATCCCCCGCTGAGTACTTTGGAACGATAGCTATAAAACAACTGCCCTGTTACATCCAACCGTGTAGAAGTAAAATCACTTTGCAATTGCATCGAAGGCTGTATGGAAATTAACGGATTACGTGTCTGAATATTGTATCCGCCTGTCAAATAAAAGATAGGATGTATTTTAATCTGGCTTTTTTCTCCTAAAGAGACACGGGGAGCTGTCAGGTGGTGGGCAGAAAAGGCAGCGTAGAATTTAGGATGCGAATAGTATGCCCCCACTCCAAGATCAACAGACGTACCACTTTCCGATGTAGTGGGGAAAGCATCATCATCCGTTTCATCTCCAAGATTAATATCAGAAGGGTCGAAAGCTACAGTCAGCATACCCACCTGGAGTCCAATACCCAATTTGCCCTTTCTGATTTTCATCTGGTAGGCGTATTGTCCCCAAAAACGCTGGTTGCGGAACAGTCCGATGGCTTCATTGAAGAATCCAACTCCAACGCCATGCTGTTTATTGAATAAGGAAAAAGGCATGTCAGCACCGAAATACATCACGCGGGGAGCATGTGTGAAGCCCATCAACTGCATACCATACGAACCATAAATGTTCATCTTATTATCCGTCTGCCCCGCCCAACCGGGATGATAATACCCCTTCACCACCCAGTACTGACTAAAGCGCGCATCAAACTGTGCCCGCCCCTCTGCTACACAGAAAAGAAGGCAAATAAGAATTAAGCATTTCAGGATACAATAACGTTTCATCAATATAAGAACTGATAAAACGAAAAAAAATTGTGCAGAATAGAAAAGGAAGGAACAAAATGAACTAATTCAACCTATTAATTGTATATTAGTATATAGAAAATAAAGTTATGACGCAGATTAAAATTAAACGAGTATATGAAGATCCCGAGGCAGAGGACGGCTACCGTGTGCTGGTAGACCGTCTGTGGCCCCGTGGCATGAAAAAGGAACATCTGAAATATGATGTTTGGGAAAAAGACATCACCCCTTCCCCCGAACTCAGGAAGTGGTTTCATGAAGACCCGGTGGAACATTGGGAAGGTTTCTCTGCTATGTACCGGAAAGAGTTGGAAACCTCTGAAGCTGCACGAAACTTTCTCACAACAATCAGACCCTATAAAACAGTTACTTTATTATATGCCTCCAAAGAGCCTGTCCGAAACCATGCTCGTATCCTGCAACAGTTTCTGGAAGCACATCTTAGGTAATCGTGAATATTCACTATCTTTGCAGCCGCCGCTCCGTCTCAAGTGGGCGACATAACTACAGAAAGGACAACCATGATAGAGTTGCGAACAGTCAACCTGACCCGTTATATCACTCCTTTGCGCGAAGGCGGCTCATTGCCCGCATTGGCAGAAGCTGACGACGAATTTAAATACGTCGTAAAGTTTCGTGGCGGCGGACATGGCACCAAGGCATTGATATCCGAATTAATCGGTGGAGAGGTTGCGCACATACTGGGATTCAAAGTACCGGAACTGGTATTCCTGAATCTCGACGAAGCATTCGGTCGTACCGAAGGGGATGAAGAAATACAAGATTTATTGCAAGGCAGCCGTGGATTAAACCTAGGACTTCACTTCCTGTCAGGTGCTCTGACTTTTGACCCCGTAGCAACTAAAGTAGACCCTGAACTGGCCTCCCGTATTGTCTGGCTGGATGCCTATCTGACCAATATAGACCGTACCTTCCGCAACACCAATATGCTGATGTGGCATAAAGAGCTTTGGCTGATAGACCATGGCGCTTCACTTTATTTCCACCACTCGTGGGAAAACTGGGAAAAACATGCTGTAAGCCCATTCCCCTATGTAAAAAACCACGTATTGCTGCCCGAAGCATCCCGACTTGAAGAGGCCGATGCGGCTTTACGTTCTATGCTGACAGAGGAAAAGATACAACAGGTCGTAGCACTTATCCCTGACGACTGGTTGCATTGGGAGGATACACATGAGACATCCGAAGAAATCAGAGATATTTATACCCGCTTTCTGACCGAAAGACTGGCTCATTCCGAAACATTTGTAAAAGAAGCACAGAATGCAAGGAAAACACTTATATGAATACGCAGTTATCCGCTTGGTACCCAAAGTAGAACGTGAGGAGTTCTTTAATGTGGGCGTCATCCTTTTCTCAAAAAAGGCAGGCTACATCAAGTCCATTTGTCAGGTAAACGAGGACAAACTGGAGCTATATGTTTCTGAAATAGACCGGGAATCGGTATTTGTACACTTGGACGTATTCAATAAAATATGTTCGGGAGCCAAAGACGGTGGTCCTATAGCCCAACTCGATGTACCGGAACGTTTTCGTTGGCTGACTGCCGTGAGAAGTTCCTGTATTCAAACGTCCCGCCCACATGCCGGTTTCTCCGACGATCTGGACAGGACGTTAGAAAGATTATTTAAAGAACTGGTTCTATAGGGGAACAGCGTACTTCGCTTTCAGCTCCTCTACCCCCATTCCGGTAAAATAGTCTTCAATAAAATCCCAGCGCTTCACATCGTCCATTCCGTCCGTTCCGAAGAAGAAAGAAAACAGTTCGATCTGTTCCTGGAACACCTGTTCATTATTCTCGAGAATCAAATTGTGATATTCATCGGAAGATGCAATCTGCTGCAAACTCTCCGGATCATCGAAATATACCAGTACACAAGGTGTCCCCCCTCCTTCGACGCTGAATGAAAGACAATCGAGTATGGAAAGCAGGTTAAGCAACATATTCAGATCGGAGAATGGCGTACTGTAAAACAACAGACGATCTCCTTTTTTACCGACAATACGTTGACTGAATAGTTTCTGATAGCGGGACAACAAAAGGTCAAACCCCTTTGTCACTGTAAAAGAGAGTTCGTTGGAATCCTTCTTTTTCACACTACTGATATAACTCACACTGCGCCCCTCTTCCGTACGAGACTCCAGCAATGAGCCAATAAAGCGTTTTGCCGATGGTACATCCATACCATGTTCGGCAAATACCGCACGCAATTCTTCTTCATCAAAACGTCCTTTTGCCTTCCGTAACTTATCGACAAGCAGAGTCTTCAAGCTATTGAACAGTGCATCCATCCGCTGACGAATTACCGTAGCATCTTCTTTCAACAACACCTCATGCTTACCAACAGATACTGCACGAGAGCCTTCCCACAATGTTCCACTATTCAACTTTTGCTTAAATTCCCGATACCCCAACTCAGCAAAGCGCTCTTCCCACAGTTTTTCCAGACGTGCTGTGTACACGTCTTCCGTACCTTCCACTTTAGTAAGATAATCCTTGAATTCACGAATAAAAACATCGCCTGTCTTATCCTGAATATATCCTTCCGTCAATAGATTCTGCGGACTGACCTCCAACAACTTCTTTCCGTAACGATGGCTTAAATCATCTTCCAACCATAATAAAGCTGTCTTAATCAACTGTCCCAATTCTGCCTCGTATTCCAGCTTGTTTTTCATTCGCGGCAATTTCACCACAAATTCGAAGTCGGACAAAGACACCAGCATTTCCTGCTTTTCGCCTTTCATCCGATATACTTCCATCAGCTTTTTCAGTATCAACGCCAACTGCTCTTGTGCTATATTACCCGCCATATGCAGGCGTTTCATATAATAAAAGTCACGTTCATGATAATCCGTTGCCGAAACTCCATGAATATCCGTATCACGCGCCGCACGTCCTATCTCCTGTATATAATCGACAAAAGTGCTGGAAGGTGCCACATGATATACCCGGTCAATGTCGCTGATATCCACACCCATACCGAATGCCTTTGTAGCTACAATCATACGCTTCTCTCCTTCCTTGAACTCCTGTACAATTGCTGCTTTCTGTTCCTTGTCCTTCTTGCCATAGTAAGAAGCTACCAAACGCCAATCAGCAGGTTGCACCCACGTCTTCAGACGCATATCGATGCCACCCGCAAAAGGATAATAAAGAATCGTCTTATACCCGTCGAGGAAATCATCTACACGACCCGCCACTACACGTTGCTTGGCTTTATCGTACGTTTCGCCTTCTTCTATTTCCATCTGCCGAATATCGAATCCGATATTCCTGCGTTTCACCGTACCTGCATAAAGCACACACGGCTCCATTTGCAACGAACGAATCGTTTCGAACACCATATCGTTGCCTCCCTTCGGGTTCCAAACAGCAGTAGCCGTCAGCGCAAAAAGCGGAAACGCATAGCCCAGATTCTTCTTCAAACCCTGCAGATAACGTCCCAGGAACCAATAATCCACCCGGAACTCTTTACCCCAGGTAGTTACTGTATGAGCCTCATCCACTACAACCAAACCAATACGACGCTCACCTGCGAAGTGCTTGATATCATATGAAAGCAATAATTCCGGCGAAAGATAAAACAAATCGACCTCACCTTCACGCACCTGTCGATATACCTCATTCTTTTGCTCAGGCGATAAATCGGAAGAAGCATACGCTACGCGTGTGTATCCCAAATCTTGTAAACCTTCCACCTGATCCACAATCAGTGCCTTCAGAGGAGATACAACAATGGTAAGCAACCCGTATTCATTGCCCAAATAGATGCCAGGCAATTGGAACAATAAGGATTTTCCAGCCCCGGTAGGCGCTGTCAGCAGAATATTATCCACATCCGTTTCCCCATTCCGTGCCTTTTCCGCTTCAACAATGACACTTTCTATCAATTGCCCCTGCGAAACGTGGAGTGTCTCTTTCCCCTTGAATAAGTCGTCATACACTTCTAGGTCACGAAATTGTTCGTACCCGTAAGTCCCTTTTAACAGTGTATGCACCGCTTCCCGGCAATCTCCGGGCAAATGCCGTTCTTTCAATTCCGGCAAGCGGCGTACCGTTTCTTCTTGTGTTTCAGTCATAATGGAACAAATATAAAAAAGAGGCAATCCATTAATCTGTCGAAAACAGATTTTACGGACTACCTCTTTCTATGTGTTAACTACCTCGTATCCCCTTAGGTATGGCAAGGCTTAAAAAGCGTATCTAATACTCTTCTTCGTTAAAGAAGAAATCCTCTTTGCTCGGATAGTCGGGCCATATATCTTCGATGCTCTCATAAATATCGCCTTCATCTTCCA
>ULUI01095343.1_pt1 | contig 11759 bp, 24 predicted proteins | sample 1958371 | NCBI WGS metagenome assembly ULUI01 (sample SAMEA4835756, study PRJEB28245) | human gut metagenome | biome: gut microbiome; material: fecal sample | place: Denmark | collected 2008
CCCTTTCCAAACAGGGGAAAACACCAACAAACAAGGGAAAAACACCAACAAACAGGGGAAAACCTTTCCAAACAAGGAAAAACCTTTCCAAACAGGGAAAACACCTCCAAACAAGGGGAACACCTTTCGAGCAAGGGAAACGCCTTTCAAGCAAGGGGTATCTTCCAATCAAATGTAGTTTACAAGTGGTAGGAGTTTCCCGTCAAGGGAAGGCGGTTTTGAGTGATGGTGGGTATGGTGTTATTGGTGTTGGATATTGTTTATTAGTATGGGGTGATGCGGAGGGAACCAAGGGGAACGGGCGGCTGTGTCACGGCGTGGCAGGCTTCGGGTGTCGGCTGCCGTTCTTTCCTTTGGCGTGGTAATAGGTGATTATATACCATTTTACACCAAAAAAAAAGAGAAATGATATGCATTTGTACGAAACATCATACTGGGTATCACCAATACCCTCTACCGGTTGCTCAAAAGTGAGATCTCCGGATTCTTTTACTAAACAAAACGTTTTTGATTTTACTTACCCAACGAATATTTTTTTAGGGTAAAACCTTATATCAAAGACCTCTTTTGCTCAACCGTCTTGTCCGAAACAAGGGACTATATGATTCGATTGAGTGAGACAAAATTAGAAAAGAAGAATGTGAAATTAAATAACATGTGTATATTTTACAACATATATGGTGTAAAATAGTATATAATAACCAATACTAATAACATGGACGAGATTATAAAATTACAAGATGAGATACTGTCTTATCTTCGTAATAATATTACAAATGACGAGGCGTATTATATCCTTACGACTGATAAGGATATGATAGAGGTTCTTATATCAGATAAGAAGGACGGAAGCAAACGTATCAAGATCCTTGATATGGAATATACTATCGAGAAGGATGATATGTTATTGCTATTCGATACTGATTGGGTAATAGACGAATGTCTTTTGGTTGCCAGCTATATAGGGGTAAATATGTATTTTCGCAGGCAAGATGTCAACGCTATTTTGTATAACATCAATAGAGAGAAAGTTATGAAATATCCTTACATAGCTATTCAGTTATATAATATACAGACTATAGAAAAGCGTAGGGTTGTTTTTGAGATCACCGGGCATAGGATGGATGATAACAAAGAGAGAATAGATTTTATGTTTATTTATTTTATGGCAAGATTATGCGTATAAGAAGAACTGTAAAGGAAAGGGATATTATGAAGGTATGGGTATTCGGGTGCGATCGGAAACTTATAAAATCGGCGGCGGATTCCGGGTTCAGAAACATGTCGGAGGTATTATCTTACGCTAATTGTATGGCAGGAGATAAGCCTGTAGATCATATTAGGGTCTCGAATGAGAATCGTGGCTGGTGTGGATCGTATACTATATATGGTAGGGAGATAGATTAGTTTGATCGTGAACAACAAAGGAGGTGCGTATGAATAATGTTATAACAAACGCCAATGGCGTGAAGGTAAAAGTAAGGGTGTATGATATTGGCGATGGGGAGATAGATAGATACACGATAATATGTGTAAGTGATAAGGGTAAAGATAGTAGTGGGTTGGTATATTATCCTGTGTTTGCATGCAGCGAAAATCCATTTCATCCACAAGGAATAGGAATATATGTTGGTGATTATTATCCATATAGGAGACATTCATACGATTTCGGTAAAAGAGTTAAGGATCTAGCATCCTTACCAGAAGAGGTGATTAAGTACATAAAAATAATAACGACATGAACGAAATAGTTTACAACAATTACGATTTAGTGGCTTTTGAACAAGATGGAGAAGTGGTAGTGGCCGTAACATTTTACAGATATTACAAGAAGAAAGCTAAGGGCGAGGTTAATTATAGATGGAGAACCAGATGCCCGGAGTTGGTGGATAAGATTGTAAGACACCGTACCAAGGTGTTTACCGGCCAGCTTATTCAGTTAGCGAAGGCGTATGGGGAGAAAAGGGTCATTAAATATCAAAAACAGGAGGAAGAGGTATGTCAAAATACGACAGGGACGCTATAGAAATATATATACTAGATCATATAGATACTGATAATTACAAAAAGCAGTTTAGATATGATAGGGAGTATCTGTCTTTTATGCTTAACGTGTTTAAGGATGAGTATAAAGAACATATCAAAAGGGATGGGATTAAGAAAGCTTTCGAGGACTACATAATGAGCGTTCCGTCTATATTCAGGATTCATATAGCGGATTGCGATATCAGGTATTTATTACGTTCATGGGAAGTGGAGTTCGATGATGATGATGATGAGATATACATCTTGTATAAAAAGATCATAAGGGAGGTCTTCTTTAAGATGTGTAATGATATGAACATTAGATTTTAGTTTGTTAATATTGTGACCATGACCTTGGCGGGGTGGAAGGATATATCATAATCGTACGTGTGCGGATATGATCCGGGGTCAGTTCCCGGCACCTTGGCATAACTTAAATGTAAGTAGTATGGAAGATAATATTTTAAAAAGAGCGGCAGCGGAATTAAAAGAAGCCGGTTGCAGGGTTTTCGCATGGCAGGATGATACTTATAATAGAGGTTGGAGTAAGGGTGATTATATAATGTTGTATTACGCCTTCCCTGATTCACCCAACATCGGGTATCTGAGTCATGGAGAATATGGAATGAGTGTAGCATATAGTAGAGCCTATATACCGAGCCGTGGAAGTGGATCGGGATGTGGTATCAAGGAGGAAGCTACGTTCGACCTTGCGACGGCACTGGACGTGCTAAACGAGCCATTACCTAGGTGGTGCAAGTCTTATGGGGTTTATCCAGAACAATATAAGGATATTGATAGATGGTACAATAGCGATAATTATAACAAAAAAATATTTAAGGAAATTTGATATGGAAGTAAAAGATTGGGAAAATCTGGTTTTGAATACAGAAGTAGGATCACATTGTTTTGTTACGCTGATTGATGATAAGGACATCAGTAGAGGTTATGCGCAAATCAGACGTGCGGAGCATTTCGGGTATAACATCTGTTTTACAAGGTTATACGGGAATAAGTTCTATTTCGAAAAGATAGAGGAAGGACGTACGCAACAATATATCAATAGGAGGAAATAAAATGGTAATAGAGTTTGATTTCGAGATATACAAAAACGGAGATTACGATAAGGTATATCTACGTAACGGAAAAGAGGCAAGAGTATTATGTGATAATGGGAAGGGTAATAGGCCTATGGTCGTGATGATTGAGGATGATAAAGCGGATGATTATATTATTCTACGTTATAACGAAACTGGCAGGAGGAATATCAATGGTCAATCGGGTCTCGATCTTATGTTATCGGTAAAAGAACGGGAACCAGAATTATGGGTTGTTGTCATATCTTATATGGATAATAAGGATAAGAGACAAAAGATGGTCTTACCTAATTTTTTCTCAAGGAATATAAGAGGAAATGTATATCTTCAAGGAAGCTCTAAATCAAGTGTATCATATTATGTTGATAAGCTAGAAGAAGATGGGTGCTTCGATGAGCTATGCGAGAAGATAAGGGTAAAGAGAGATCGCATTTATAACATGGAAATAATATCACTATCAGATGACGAGACGGCAGTTTAACCAGTTGATAAATGATCTGGACGGTAAAAACCCGTTTATCGTGTTGCATAGGGATGCCGTTGCGCCTAAATACGTGGGCGTGGAGGTCTCGAAAGAAGGAGTGGTATATAACTACTCGGTTATAAGCATAAATGACGAATATAAGCCTAAAAAGGCTCTTATTTCGAAGATATTGGGTATAGCTGATAATCTTAATGGCGATAGCGGCTTGAAAAAGGGATGATTGAGTGTATTTATGACCATAATAATAAAAGTTGTGTACTGATACGAATGGTATTGGACGGAGGATAAATATGGCAGTATGGTAATAGACAGGTTTATGTCTTAATATCATAATATTCTGCTATTATATCCTCTTTTTGGGTAAGGAGTATAATAAATAATATAAATATCTTGGATATGGGGGGAAATTAACATAGGTGATAAGATCGTGAATAATAATTTTGATATGGATAAGATATGACAAGATACTTGCTTATGATGGCTATGGTGATACTGACACCGCCAAAAGGGAGCGGTGGCATGCCCCTCGCCCCGAAGCCGGCCGTGATCGAGGCACGGGTATGGGATAAGCTGGCGGCCGCCCTGTCTTTCGTGGAGTCAAGGAATGACGATCGAGCGTATAACGCCTCATCCGGGGCTTTAGGAAGATGGCAAATGAAAAGGGTATACGTTGATGAGGTTAATAGGATATTACGCCTCAAACGGCAGAAAAAGCGGTATAGATACGATGATCGAACGAATCCTGTCAAGGCTAGGGAAATGTTCGAGATATATCAATCTCATCATAATCCTAAAAAGGATATAGATCGGGCTATAAGATTGCATAGGGGATTACATTTCCCTAAATATATTAAGGAGGTTAAACGTAAATTAAGGGAATAATATGAATCGTGAGGTATTAATAAGTATCATTAATAGAGGTAGAATAAGGTTTATCCCAGTAAGAAGATGTCCCTTATGCGATGAATATGTAGGATATAAATTCGTTAGGATGTGTGATGGAAGTATGATACCGGTATTTTCTAGTGGATGTAGGTGTTGTGGCATAAATAATGGGACGCTATCAGAAAGGACTTGGGATGAGGTGCTTGATCTTGTCAAAACGGTACAAAATAAGCCTATGAATGAGAGAACGGAGGAAGATGAATTTATATTAAATAGTTTAATATAAGGAGGTATTGTATATGAAATGGGTGATAATAAAAGGCGTAAGGTATCCTATGTCCGTGGTGTCGGCATTCGCCGCATATTACGGGAACAATCCGTTTCTGAAGATACGGATAAGGAGCAAATATCACATAATTTCTTTTGATAATTTCGATTGTTTGAATATCCAGATAAGGTATTTGACTAACAACTATCCTGACTTCGTGCAGATAGGGAATTGGTATATATCCAAGAAGCAGGTGATGTCGTGGGGGCCCAAGGGGCAGGCCGTGGACGGATCGGGCTGGGTTATATCCTTCACCCTGTCCTTTGGTTTGGAGAACAGTACTCAAATTAAGTTCGACAAGGAAGAGGAGTATCAAAGAGCTTTAGATAGTTTAAATGAGAAGTTCAATGTAATATTATGAGTTGTATCATGAAAACCATGATACTTAGAGGAGTATTGAGACTGATAGCGATCAAGGCAAATGATGTTGTTTAATTAAAAAATAAATTGTTATGGAAATAAGAGAGCATTTATCGGTTTATCTAGAGAGTGGATATCTTTTTGACGATATGTCAGAAAAATTAAAGTGGTTTGAGATTGATAAGATCTTGATCAGTTTTACATATGGAGTAGTTAGATATGTAGGAACATGGGGAGGATGTAGGACTGAGAAGACATTAGATGGGAAATTATTTTATTCGTCCGAAGAATGTTTTAAAAAGGGCAAGAGCATCCCTAAGACAAAACTATCAATATATGATGTTTTTAAGTCATTATATGGATTCGCTCCAATAGGTGATGTGTGGAAATACAAAAACGGAAGAGCTGTCAAGGGGGAGTTGGAATATTTTGATGTTGAAATAGATAATAAAGGAAAAATTTATTGTAAGGAAACATATTACAGAACATGTGAAGATGTGTATAAATTCAATGACTTAACTGTAGTTGACAAGAATGGAGACATAAGATTAGTGAAATCATCAAAAAGTAGATTAATGCTTAGTGATGATCAATTAGATGTCGTGGAGAGAATGAAAGGCATCATTGACGACATGGTTAGGTTAAAGATGATTATGTATATTGATCAAGACTATAATCTTTGTTTTCTGCCTGGAGATAAAATAGAAGATTTGACAATGGATGAAACAGATGGATTTGTAGATACCACCGGTATAGTGACATCTATAAAATCTAAGGGTGTAGTGGAGTTTTATGTAGAAAATCCTTTTGTGAAGATAAAGGATGAGTGATATCTGAATCTGGATTGTGGTGGATCGTGAGAATAGCCACAATCATATCTCTAAACGTGAACATAAGGAGGTACGTATGTCATTCGATTGACGTTAGGGATCTAGTTATATTAAAAGAGGAGGGATTATGAAAGAGATTGTATTAAAACTGTATGAGTTTGATGAGCTGTCAAAAGATTCACAAGAAAGGATCATAGAGCGTGAGCGCTGGAATATAATGGATTGTTGCATGGAAGCTTATGGTGCTGATTATATAAGCACCATGAAGTCTTTTGGGGATCTGACAAATACTGAGGCTTATGGCTGGGAAGTTGGATATACGAGGTATGATTTTAGATTCAAATTCAAGTACAATGATCCTATATACTGTCATCCAACTGATTATGATAAGGATATATATCCTAATAACTTATGTGGCAAATTACTGTTCAGGTATATCAACAACAACATTATGCCACGTATTATCAAGGGCAGGTATTTCTCCACGCCATGTAAATATGTTGATGGGAAATACGAGTACAAGCACAAATATAGTAGGGTGATGTTTGACTATGGAGATAATTTCCCATTGACAGGGATGTGTTATGATTTATATCTCCTGAAACCTATAATTGATTATTACAATGCATGGTGTACTTATCCGGAGGGTTTTTCTTTAGAGGATCTGATGGGACAATGTTATGATAACTTCTTCAAGTCATGGCATGAGGAATATGAACATTGGGTTGACGATGAAGATGCGATACGTGATAACCAGTATGAGGGTCAGCTTTATTATGAGAATGGGGAAGCGCATGCCGGTCCATTGAATAAAATAGAATGAAAAGGTAGTAATTGTAAATTGATAAAGTTATGAATATAGAGATAATAAGATATAGGCTTCCGATTTATTGGATTGGGGCTTTGATTAATGGTGACTACACTGGAATATCTAACGAGGAAGCGCAAGAAGTTGATGACTTTGTAAAACATGCAGATGGTTGTCCAGTTGGTGTGGATTGGGGAACAGAAGGTTTTTATTCGTATAATGACGCAAACGCTATTGGCGGAACTTGTGTCGATGTTATTTTTAGCAAGTATAATCAATAATTAACACTCAAAACTTAATAGATATGAACAACTCTATGGTCGCTCATTTGTGGGCAAACGAAAAGAAAGAATCCGCAAGAGGTAGTAATCTTTTCTTTGAAGGTAGAAGTATTTATTCTTATGGTTATCATTTTGAGGTTGGAAGAATCGTAAGAAATAAGTGTGGTGAAAAGGCGTATTTGCTTAACGATAAGTATTATTCTTCTTCTACCTGTAAACATCAACATTGTGTTCGTAGTGCAATACCAACTGGTTCAAAGGTATTTTCTGTTGGATATAATATGTCTGATGATGGCAGCATGGCTTTTATCACCAGTTAATTGGAGCTTATCAAAGAGGTTATCGAGAAATACAAGAAGGTTAGAACAAGCCTGTCTTATAGGGATGTTTGGGGAGTATTTAGAAATCTAATGGATTATATTGAGTTCTTTAATATGGGTACTCCCAAGAGCCTTCTTAAAAAGAGTGCAAACACCTGGATCGGAACTAAACATGAGTTATCTTATGAATCGGATAAGATTAAAAGTGAATATGTCCATGAGTTAAAGCGTGTGTTTGAGGTATTGCTAAATCATCAAGCGTTAGAAACTTTAGGAACGACCAATGTGATAGTAGATGAGATTTGTGGTGAAGGAACGTGGGCTGAGTATGTGGCCAGATGTCAGAGATGGGAAGACAGTAAGGCGAAAAAAGAGGCTTTAATTTTTGAAAAAAGAAGAAAAGAAAAAGAAGATCGCAAGAAAAAATTTGAAGAACAGATCGAGATGTGGAAGTCTGGCAAGATTCTGGAATTATATCCACATTATTATTTGGAGGATGACCAGCCTAACGTATGGCTTCGCATCAAGAATGGCATAATTGAGACTAGTAAGAATATCAAGATAGGACGAGCTGAGGCTGAGAGACTTTGGAAATTGATAAAGTTCTTCCATAATGGCAGTAAATTCCAACACGATATGGTATTGGATACAACCGGTCACAAATGGAAGATCAATAGCTATAAGAATGATATATTGGTTGCTGGATGTCATAGGATCGCATATAGCGAGATGGAGGGTGTTGCGAGACAATTAGGATGGGATTAAACAGATATCAACTAACATTTGAGAGCTATGGCAATCACTATCAGATTTACGGGAGAAACATCCAAGATGTCATGGGTGTCTCTTCCGTTCAGTTGGCTAAGTTCATTAACGTAACACAAAAGACGGCTTGGTTTATGTTGCAACGTATCCAAAATTGTTTCAATATAGATGCCAGCCAATGTCTAAACGGAGAGGTTGAGGTAGATGAGACTTATATAGGGGGATTGAATAAGAATAGGCATAGTAGTAAGAAGGTAAGAAACGCAAGAGGCAGGAGTTGTAAGGACAAGGTTCCGGTATTTGGTATGCTGCAACGAGAAGGCTTTGTTATAGCTAAGGTTGTTAACGATACGAAAGCCGGAACCTTGATCCCGATCATCAATGATGTTGTATGTCCGGGATCTACAATCTTCTCGGATGAATGGCAAGCTTATAGAAACTTAGATCCTAACCTATACGATCACGGTGTTGTCTATCATAAGAAAGGCGCTTACGTCATTGGGAATAGACATACTAATACGATCGAAGGATTCTGGGGACACCTAAAAAGAACATTGAAGGGTGTCCATCATTGGGTGTCTAGGAAACATCTGCAAAGATACGTGGACTCATCAGCTTTTAGGTATAATACCAAACATCTTTCCGAATGTGAAAGATTCGATGTACTTTTGCAGAATATCGGACACCGATTAAGGTATTCACAGTTAAAGAATATGGCAGCATGAGAAAAAAGAAAGACATAGAAGTAGTAATACATAAAGATATTGAGAAGGAGATGAAGAGAATAGCCGATAACATATTCGGCTATAATCCAAAAATAGATCCCCGTGATCCTCTTTTTCGGAAAACTCTTTCTTGGAGCGTTAAAAAAGAAGGAAAGGGAAAGAAAAATGAGAAAAACGATTGAATAATAAAAGGATACATGGTTATGTGTCCTTTTATTATTTTAGTGATAGTGTAAAGTAGTATATAATTACCATATTTTATAAAGTTATTAGGATTTGATAGAAATGAGTGTGAGATGCTATTGGACAAGAATGGTTCGGATGATAAAATGGAATCATTTATTATTCAGATGGTATTTAATAAAGACGATAAGATAATCTTGGATGATATAGGATATCATAAGATAGGATCTATATTTAAATACAATATCGATTCGAAAGAAGTAGAACTGGAGGTGGTTGAATCCAGTGACGCTAGTTGTGAAGGATGCGCATTTAATAATAGTAAGAATTATTACTGTAAGGATACCCATTGTATTGATGTAGATAGGAAAGATGATATAGACGTTATATATAAAAAGGTAAAAAGATCATGAGTTTAATAGATAAATTAGAGGATTTGGTGGTTAAGGTAGACACCGAATACCAAGAGAAGATGGAGGCGGTGATCCGGGAGATAGTCCCGGGGATGCCGGAAGGGAATGTACGTCATGCCGCCGAGCTGATGTGCACGGACAGGATGGGGAATATGATGGACATAGATCTTTACATACTACATGAAGAGAATAGACCTTATAAATGCCCTTATCTAAAAGAACTGCTAGAAGATAGAATAGCCAGAGTGACTAAGATGCATGAGAATAAAAGCTATGCATACGATACGGATGATAATTATTGGTGCGCTACTTGCGGGTCTCATTCTCATAAAGAGGATTCCAAAACAGGATATTGTTGGCATTGCGATACGGACAATTGGATTAAAGAATATGGAGCAGATGTTGGAATATAATCACCCAGTTATATAATAAGGAGAAACAAACATGAGAATAGATATTAATACAAGGAAGATCGTAGAAGAGACAGCGGGGAAACAGATTGTCGCGGAAATAGCAAAAGTTATTAACGCTCACTGGAAAAGTTGCCCAAACCTCTCTAGGGATAATGATCAGATGTGCAATCATTCATTTGACTGTGATCAGAATTGCGAGTATATGAAGTCTTTTATTAAATTACTAGAGAAGATAAAAGTGAATCAAGGGAAAGACAAGTCTATTAAAAAAGTGCTTGAGGAGATAGAGAATAAGGCTATTATTGAAGGAGGAGTTTACTAGATCAGTCAGGTTAGATGTAATACGTGAACTTAAAGAAAAGTTCAAGAATGAGTTGATGGGGAAAATATCCAATCCGATATCAGGAAAGCTTGAGGATATAGCGAGAGAATCAATAATCGATCTCATCAAGAACGCCAGCGAGAAGAAATATAAATTCAGGATAGATTATATGGAAGAGGAACTGACAGTAGATGAGCTTATAAGAGGTAGGATCAAGAAGATCGTAGACGACAACATTGAGACGATGATAAGCTCAAGAGCAAAATCTTTTGTCGATGAGTTAAGGAAGAGGTATGATATGACGTTCGCTACCTTCATCGTGGATAATATGAGAAAGCAAAATATGTTGAAGGAAGATAGGATAGCTGAGCTGTTAAAGGATAATCCAAATGAGAAGTAGGGAAGATGCCAAAGAAAGGAGGCGATCGGTGCTCATAACGCCGCCCGCGCCGGAGAAGGTCAGGGTATTGTCCCCGGCATGGTATAGGGCGGCGGTGGAGTTTCAAGGCAGGCCGGAGCAGGAGCGACTAGCCTTTTGCTCGTGGTGTTGTTGTTATGGAGGGTGTAATTTGTGCGCGGATATAAGCAAATACAACATAAAAGGACTTAAGATATATGGAGGATAATAATATGGAGATGGAGGAGCTTAAAAATAAATATAGTTTTTCCGATGGGTTGATGGAGAAAATAAAACACTCCATTGAGGTACTAAGAAAAGGGGAAGAATTTGCCCTAAGATTTTACGATAAGGGATATTATCTAGCTTTCAGCGGAGGTAAGGATAGTCAGGCTCTTTACCATATAGCTAAATTAGCCGGCGTTAAATTCGAGGCTCATATGAATATGACTACAGTGGATCCGGCGAACATAGTATCTTTCGTGAAGAACAATTATCCAGACGTGATAAGGCATGTTCCGGATATCAATTTTTTACCAACTTATAAGAAAAAAGAAATGTCTTCCATCAAAAACGCAAAGATATTGCTGTGAAGTCCTCAAGGAGAGAGGAGGTGGAGGCACGGTGACTTTAGTAGGGATAAGAGCGGAGGAATCCAAGACAAGATCTAAAAGGAATGAGATCGGAACCAGTAAAAGAAAGTATGATATATCATTTGATCAGTTTGATGAGCATAAGGAAAAGATGGTCTCTTGTGTTGGCGGAAAGGATAAAGTGATAATATCACCAATATTAGCATGGACGGACAAAGATGTATGGGAGTTCTTGAACAAGATGAATATCAAGTATTGCGACTTATACGACAAAGGGGCGAAAAGAATAGGATGTATATTATGCCCGATGTCAAATATCGGAGAGATGATGAAATATCCGTTTGATTATCCTCATCAGACAAAGAAGTTCTTGAATGAGATAGAAATACTTGTAAAAAATGGTCACTATCAAGAGCTAGGAGAAAATCCAAATATGGTATTAGCATGGTATTTATCAAAGAGAACAGTGGATGATTTTAAGGGACTGGTGAGAAGAGTACAATCCGGAAAATTCAAGCCTAATAAAAAGA
>ULUI01052719.1_pt1 | contig 11751 bp, 4 predicted proteins | sample 1958371 | NCBI WGS metagenome assembly ULUI01 (sample SAMEA4835756, study PRJEB28245) | human gut metagenome | biome: gut microbiome; material: fecal sample | place: Denmark | collected 2008
GATCGCTGCCGGTATTGGGCCATGCGATAAACGCCTTTGCAAGAACGCTGCACAGCACGCAGATCGTCGTCGTCCTTCCCGAAGGGCAGATCGATTTCTGGAAGAATCTGGCAGCCCGTTTCGACATAGCCAAGCACACCTGCACGGCGGGCGGGCTGCAACGGTTCCACTCGGTACGCAACGGCCTGTCCGCTCTGCCCCGAACCGTCGTGCTGATCGCAGTCCACGACGGCGTACGTCCTTTGGTATCGTCCGACCTGATTTTGGAAACCGTGGAGTGTGCGGCGGCCCACGGTACTGCCATTCCGGTCGTCGAAGCCGTCGATTCCCTGCGGCAGCTCACGCCCGACGGATCGCACCCGATCGACCGCAATACGCTGCGAATCGTACAAACGCCTCAGGTCTTCGACGCGGAATTGCTCCGTCGTGCCTATGAACTCGACTACTCCCCCGACTTCACCGACGACGCCTCGGTCGTCGAACGGGCGGGACATGCGGTCACGCTCTGCCACGGAGAGCGCGGCAACCTGAAAATCACGACAGCGGACGATCTTCCGATCGCCGAAGCAATTCTTTTATCCAGAGCATCCCGTGAAGAAAATCTATAAATACAGCTTCAGCCGCCACACGCTTTCGCTCACGACGATCTACCTCACGATCTTCCTCGCACTGGGGATCGGGCTCTACTTTCTATATGAAGGAGGCTATCTTTCGGCCTGGTTCTTTTCGTTCATCGTGGCGCTCGTCGCCCTGATGTCACTCTCCATTCCGCGTCGCATCCTCGTGGACGACGAAGGACTGCATATCCTCTGTCTGCTCGACATCACGGAGCTTCATCCCGAAGAGATCGCCTCCGTACGGCAAGTCGAGAAGCAGGAACTCCGAGGCTACGTGCCCTATTTCGGCGGTTACGGATTTTTCGGGTTCTACGGACACTATTTCGACCTGAAAAATCTCGAAAGGGTCAAAATCTACGCTTCCGAATGGCGGAATTTCGTCGAAATCACCGATATATATGAAAATCGGATCTATGTCTCCTGTACCCAGGGAGAAGAACTCGTAAACGACCTACGGGAACTCATCTCGCACGCCCGAGAACGACGAGCACAGGAGCTACAGTCCCAGGAAACGACGGAAACACGATAGTTTCCACCTTCCGACGTCAAAACAAAAGACACCGGCCTCTACACTTCTCCCCCCCTCTCCCAAATTCTCTTCCCGAAGGGGATCTCGATTCATTACCTTCCCCAAAAGGATGCTATATAATCGCAGGTTGTGTATATCAGTATCTGCATGTTAAGGGATGATAAACACACGAATTCCGAATTCGAAATACGATACACGACAATCCGGCCTACATTAACGCATCTTACGATTTTCCATTCGCCGCAGAAAAACAATCAGGGGAAACTGTGTACCAGTTTCCCCTGATTTCAATGTATCGTTCAATCTTAATTCAGATTCGGCAGGAAGGAGTAATCCCGGCTGTATTCGAGCATCTGCTTCACGTAGTCGTTCGGATAAGAAACCTTCACATCCACGACCTTGCCGTTCTTCTCCACCAGCTCGTACTGCGGATTCACAAAACCGCTGTAAGGCTCGATATCGAGGGCTTTGTAACGGGTCAGCACTTCGGCGTGCAGCTTCGGATCGACCGTCACGGCATATTTCTCGACCAGTGTTTTGCCGGCCTCGAAATCGCCTTCGGACTTGATACGCTGCACCTCGCGGAGCATACGGCCCAACAGCTCGCGCAGCTTCGTATAATCGTTCACCACGACATACGTTTTGCCATCCTGCTCGACCCACTCGATCACGTTGTCGGCCTTCCCCTGCTCGTAGCACCATTCGGCGATCAGCTTGCGGTTGCGCATGTGCGCCTCCTCGACATTCTTGCCCGGCTCGATACGTGCGAGCTGCGTCATCATACCGTTCATGATATACCGGGCATATTCCGCATACGCCACATCCAGCGACGGAATCAGCCCCAATTCGACCATTTTCGGATCGCCCAGGTAGTAGAGCCCGAAAAGATCGGCACGGGCCTCCTCGAGCGTCGAGGTATAGTTCTTCAACTCACCGCCCTTCACACCCGGAGCCAACTGCCCGGAACCGTGTCCCAAACATTCATGCAGGTCGGTATGCAGATCGTCGGCCAACTTGCCGTACTTGTCGATACGTTCACGGTCTTCGGGACGCAGCATGAACTCCTCGAGGAATCCGTCGCCATGCGCCGCCTGAGCATAAGCGTAGGTAATGTTGTCGATGGTCACCGACTTCGAACCGTGCTCCTTGCGGATCCAATCCGCATTGGGCAGATTGATACCGATCGGTGTCGCAGGATAACAGTCGCCGCCCAGCATCGCTGCCGTAATCACCTTGGCCGAAACCCCTTTGACCACCTTTTTCCGGTAGGCGGAATCTACAGGCGAATGATCCTCGAACCACTGCGCATTCTCGGAGATAACCTCCGTACGATGACAGGCCTCCTTGTCCATGAAATTGACCAGCGACTCCCACGACGCCTTGCGTCCCAGCGGGTCGCCGTAATCTTCGATAAACCCGTTCACGAAATCGACGTTGGATACGGTATCCCGCACCCACAGGATGTTATAACGGTCGAAATCGTGCAGGTCGCCGGTTTTGTAATAGTCGATGAGGGCTGCGATGGTCGCCTTCTGCGGCTCCTGGGCAACGCCTTGCGCCTTCTCCAGCCAGTAAACAATCTTCTCGATCGCCGGCGAATACATACCGCCTACTTTCCACACCCGCTCGCGGATCGTTCCGTCCTCATCCTTCACGAGCTTCGAATTCAATCCGTAGGAGACCGGTTCGGGATCGGCCGGATCGGCCATGGCACGATAGAAATCTTCGGCCTCGGCCTGTGTCACGCCTTCGTAATAGTTGTTGGCGGAAGTGGCCACCAAATCCTGACCTTCAGCCTGATTGAGTTGAGTCTTATAAAGTTCGGGGTTGAAAATCGCCTCGCAGACCACAGCCCGCAGCGCATTGAGCTCGTCGCCGAACTTCTCGACGGGGATCGACTCGGCAACCGCGAGGAAATACTCCTTCGGAAATTCGGGTACGAACTTGTCGTTGGAATAGTGGTGATGGATGCCGTTGGCGAACCACACTTTTTTGAGGTATTTCTCCAACGCTTTCCATTCGGGCGTCGTCCGGTCGCCGTCGTAATTCTCATAAATCACCTCCAACGTGCGGCGCACGGGAAGGTTGTATTTGAAATTCTGGTCGAACATGATGTCGCGGCCGCATTTGGCGGCTTCGGCCAGGTAGTAGATCAACTCTTTCTCCCGAAGAGGCAGCTCGGCAAAGCCCGACACCTCGTAGCGGAGAATTTTAATATCGTCGAAGCGGTCCAGGATCCAGGGAGCATCCTCCGTCTTCTTTTCATGGCAGGAAATCATCGTCGTTGCGGTTAAAGTCAAACAAATTGCACTCAATCGGGTCTTCATAGGCACCAGGTCGTCGGTTTAACGGGATTTTACAAAACAGCACGAACGAAACACACGGCCTCGATTCGCGCATCTTTGCAAAGATACGAATAAGCCGGGTACAAAAGCAAATTTATTTGCATTTTGCCGCAATGAAATATCCAATTATCCGATCCAAATCGAAGACAGAGAAAAATGAGAACAATCGTACAGGCTTATACACAAAAATCGCCCAACCGCTTCCTATCTTGAACAAGGATAAACAAATATTCATCCCCGGCAAACACGGAACATCAGTCCCCCAACAGTCCGACCAGCTCCGATAAAACCGACCGCAACTGGTTCAATCCGACACACAACCCTTTCGGGTTATTTCGTTTTTCAGACAAAATACGTTCCACACCACATATCGTCCACAACCGAACAAAAAAGTCCCGGTCGGAAAATACCGACCGGGACTCCAATTAGCGTTCCGCATATCTAGACATCGATGCCCGACACGGCTTCAATTATCTAACGACCGATGCGGACGGCATTTCATCGTTACTATGCCAAGTACCAGTCCACTTGTAATTTGTCTCAAAATACTTCTGGAATGCTTCGATCTGCGCCGAAGTAGCCCAAATATCGACCAGATTAGCCGCAGGAATGAAATTAGCAGGATCTGTCAACTTTGTATTGGTATAGATATTTATCGAAGGATAGATCCATTTACCACTATTAGGTTCACTCTCCCACTTCTCCAAATAAGAGCCGGAAAGATTCAGAGAAGTCAATTCCGTACAACCAGTTACGGTCACAGCAACAATCGCCCGACAATCCTTTACCGTCACGGATTCGATCTTCGGACATTTATCCAGTTCGACACGCTTCGGCCCAACCTCCGTACCGGCCGCACCTGTCACCACCAAGGAGAAAGTCGTCAGGCTCTGAAGACCGTTGCAATCGATTGCCGTCAAACCTTTCACCAACGAAATATCAACCGAAGTCAAATTGATATTACCAACAGCCAAATTCGTATCATCCAAAGACTCCAACCCAGACACCTTCAGCGTCTTCAAATTCCGAAAATATTCGATACCAGCCAAAGACTTCACTTCCGCCGCATTGTCGGCATTAAGCTCCAAATCCGTAACCCGATCAGCTTCCTCCTGCGTAATACCCCCATTGGAACCATAGGTCTCAATCAGGAACTCACGGAATGCATTATCTTTGATCGCATCGACAATCGTACTCGTTTCGATAATCGTATAGCTCTCCTTCTCGATATTGATAGCTTCCACGTCGAGAGTTCCGGCAAATATCTTGGTCAGCGTCGCACACCCCATTACATTCAGAGACTGCAACGACATATTACCCGAAATATCCAGACTCGACAATGCAGTATTGCTCGCATCGAGCGTCTTCAAAGCTGTCCCGTAACCGGCACCAAACAAAGTAAGTTCCACAAGCGGATTTCCGCTGACATTATAATTCTCCAACATCGGAGTCGAATGGAGATAAACATACTTGAGATTGTTATTACTTACGTTCCAATCCGTAAGAACCGCATTGTCGGAACAACTGAAACCGGAAGACTCGCTCAACAAATTATTCGCCACATTTACGCTTTTCAAAGTACTCGTATTATACGAACACTGGAAGCGGGTCAGTTGGTTGTTACTCAAATCGACAGACTCCAATACCGAGTTTTCGAAAGCAACCTCCTCGAGCATATTGCCGCTACCTTTCAGAATACGCAACTTCTTACATTTATTCAGTTCGATTCGCCCGGTCAGTTGATTGTTCGAAAAATCAATCTCCTCGAGATTGGTGAAGAATCCGGCAACAGGAAGCTCAGTCAGCTCGTTGTCCGAGCAATCCAGTTTCCGCACATTCGTGAAATTGACATATTCCACACCTTTAAGGGACTTAATACCCAAACCTTTGATATTGATCTCGGTGATCGCCTCGACCTCGGTTTTGTCGAGCTTACCGTCCCCGTTCTTATCGAAAGTCAGCAGATAAGTCTTATACGCTTCGTCTTCGATGTTAGCGATAGCATCCGGCCCTGCCTCATAATCCTTGTATTGGATAAAGCTCTCGATATTCGACGTGCTCTCGATCGTCTGCCCCTTACTCAACCAAACCGTTTTCAGGGAGTTCGCCATATATGCCAATGCCGAAGTCAGCAGCAGGTTTCTCGAAAGGTCGATCTCGACGATCGGGGTGCTGCCGAAGTCGATCGAACGCAGATAAGGACAGTTCGTTACGTCGATCTCTGAAATCTTGGTGTTGCTGATATTCAGAACTTCCAACTGTGCGCTTTTCGTAAGATCGAGCGTTGTAATTGTACCCGTTACCGCCAAATTTGTCAATTTTGTATTGTTCGTAACATCCAAACTGTTGAACACGTCGCCGCCGACATTCAGCGACTTCAGTTCCGTGTTCTTCGAAACGTCGATCGTACTGAATTTAGCCGAACTGAAGCCGATGATTTCCAGCTTGGTGTTCTTGCTCAAATCGGGAGCGACCACGAAACCAGCACTCGAAGCATAGAGATTTTTCAAATTAGGTGCAACCGAAAGATCGATCTTTTTGAGCTTATTACACGACATAACGGAGAGTTCTTCCAAGCTGGCAGGAAGCACGACCGACGAAAGGCCGGCGCCGCTGCTCAGGTTAAGCTCCTTCAAAGCATAACACTGCGAGAAATCGGCCTTTAACAAACGGTGCGTAGTGAAATCGACCGTTTCCAAATTCGGGAAATATTCCAGACCGTCGATCGATGCGATCTCCGACCCCGTAAGCTCGATCGCCTTTACCGCTTCGGCTTCTTCCTTCGAAATCTCACCGTCCTTATTCGTATCGAAGTTCGTCATGATGTAGGTCTTCAGCACCTTATCGGGAATCACGGCAGGATAGGTCAGTTCCTTGCCCGCCTGCTTGATTACGATATGCTCCGAAGCATCTGCATTCTTGAAGATAATCGTCGCGTCACGCGGGCCACCCTCCGTATTCGCCAACACCTTGAACGAGAACTCCTTGTCGATCATAGCGCGGGTATCCACAGCCTCGATCCAATCGACTCCCTCCGCGATCGTAGCCGTCACAGGCTCGATGTTCGTCTGAAGTTTCACCGTTACATTCTGCTCCGTATTGGACACAGATATCGTTTTCGAATCCTCGTCGATGATGAGCTTCCCCTCCTGATTCTGCTGGATTTTGAGAGGGGCCTTCTCACTGCCACTTACGAAATTGAATGTCACCTCCTTGGCCGCATCTGTCTCATTGGTCGTAGAAACCGTAAACTTCACGACGCTCTCGCCAGATTCGCCTTCCGTCTTGTCCACCTCAACCCAATCTGCGCTACCTTCCAGCGTCCAGGATTTCGAACTGGTAACGGTAACAGTCTCCTCGCCGCCCTTGTACGAGAACGACAAGGTCTTCGGACTGATCGAAATAGACTCCGAAGCAGACATCTGACGAACCGTCAATTCCACACTCGTTGCCTCCGGGTAAGTCAGCGTGAGTTTAGCTTCCCGCGCAGCACCCGGATTGGCGTCTGCCTGAAGAGTGAATTTATCTGCACTGACCGACAGATCGTGCAGCCAAGTCGCATCCCACGTCACATCGAGAGAACAACCATCTACGGCATAATCCACGGTGTAAGGTACTGTTACCTTACCCGCAACGGCTGCGATGTCTGCAGGATTCGAGGCCTTAATGACTGGTGTCTCCAGTTTCACATCCGGGTCGTCGCTACAACCTGTGAGGCCCAAAGCGAAAACCGCGAAAAACGACAGCAAAAAAGCGATAGTTTTTTCATACTGGTTAATGATTTTTTTGTGAAAGCACTTCCGGTATCGCTACCGTAAATACTTCCGGGGTTAATATAAAAAGTTAATTGAATGGATGTTTCTGCAATAAGTTTCGAACAAACGGGCCTTGACTACTTCGAAAAAAGCGCAACGACCGCCGGCAATCGGCGTCGAACCCGACATCTTTACGGCTCCGGCCCCGCTTATCGTCGTATTTTTACCCTTTGCCATACTTCTCGATCTTAAAAAACAGCTTTCTGCGTCGCTTCTCCGGTTCCTTTCACATTATCTTCCCGCCATTCCTTCCCTCTGCGAATAAAACTGTGTTATCACGAGCCGCCACGAGTTTTTCTTTCAATCGATACTATAAAGATATAAAAATAATTTCAAAAAACGCCAAGCATTTTCCGGAAAAAATTTCATTCATTTTCTGAAAATCTATTACTCAACATTTCCCAAGCTCATACCGACACGACACAAGACGCATAGCCTATGTCTCTTCCCCATAACAATACGAAGCCGATCGCGACAGAACGTAGTCTACAACATCCGCCCGCATCATAAACAAGATCTGCCATGCCTCCCGGCACACGCCCGAAGCCGACAAAACGATCCGCCGTGGCAAAACAACGGAACACGTAGCGTTATGAGCGCCAGCCGGAGAACGCAACACATAACCTAATGCCCTATATTCTATATTCAAACACGCCTCCCCCTTCTCACCCGACTAAAGGATCCCGACCTTCCCCACCCGACCTTCCCGACATTACAATGACAGCACTACCTTATATTCCCTCTCGTATAAATACAAAAATCCCGACCGGGATAAACCCGGCCGGGATTCGATTCGAACGGAAACGCACAAGTAAACCTACAGCTATTTCCAGACAGGAACTAAAAAATTACTCTTCAATTTTCATCTCGCAATAAGGAGATTCTCCATAGTAGTCATACCAGCTGCTTCTCAACGCATCGTACTGCTCCTGCGAGCCAACGATAATCGTTGCGCCCCTCTGATCGAAAGGAAGATTTGCTCCCTCGGCAGCCTGTGCTCCGACATACCCTTGCAGCAAATCACAACCGCTAATGTTGATGGTTTTAGCCGAAGCAAAAGCAGCACGAATAAGTTTTAACTTAGCCAAGCCTTTGCAGTTCAACGAAACCAATGCTTTGCTGCCGCTGCCCCAAGAAGTACCGCCGACATCCACAGTTTCCAGATTGGTATAAGCCGTCAAATCCAAATCGACAGGACCGATCGACTGCGCATTCGAACAAACCGAAGTGAAGTTTACAATACCGGCAGGAAGTTTAATTGACTTATACCCCTTCGACGGAGACACCGTAACAGTCGTCAGATTCGTATAAGCAGAGAGATCCACATCCTCCAATTGCGCATTAGGAGCGACTACGCTGAGCGTCGTCATGTTTTTGAAGACTTCCAACCCTGCCAGGGATTTCAAATTCGCAACATTATCCTCGTAGCCTACACGGAGGATCGGATCGACGTTCTTCGCCACATCGGATGCACCGAATGAGATACTCGGATAAGTCGAAGACAATGCAGCGGCTTGGGCTGCCGTAGCGCTAACCTCCTTCATAGCCTTACCAAAGAGCACCTTAGCAGGATCGACAAGCAGCGGCGATTCGCTGATATCGAGCGTTGTCAGAGCGTCCAGCCCCGTCGCGATGTCGAGCGAAGCGAGCTTCTCGCAACCGGCGAGGTTCATCTCTGCCAATTTCGAAGCATTCTTGATCGTAATCGAAGAGAGTCTCGAGGCAAGCGGAGAGAAGTCGAGCGTCACAGGCCCCACATTGGCAGCAGGATCCGAGAAGATCAACTCGACTTTAACCGGATCACCCCACTCTACGATATCTGTAAATTTCAACGACTTCACACCATTAGCCAAACTCAACACAAGATTCGTCAGATAAGTCTGGTTCGACAGATCGACATCCTCCAGAGCGGTCGCTCCCGTGATGTAGATGTTTTTCAAATATTTAAAATTCTCGATACCCTTAAGACTCTTAAGATCCCCTACGTTCGGCGTATCCTTATCGATAACCAACGTCGCATTCGTACCCGAAACCTTGCCCGCCTCGATCGCAGAGAGTTTGCCGTTGCCATCCAGGTCGAATTGCTCGATACAAGCGGCACGGAATACAGGATCCCAATCCTCCGAAATGTCGGGTGCATCGGTAACAGCCCAAATTCCAAAGAACGACTCCTGATTGATAGACAAATCCTCCCTAAACTGGTCGTATTGCGCCTGTGTCAGAACAAGTTTGCCGAGGTTCGGGGTACAGATAAATTTGGAAAGACCCGGACATACGGAAATATCCAACGCCGTCGGCTCTCCGTTTTCATCCTCTTTGGCGAAAGAACCTTCAAGAACCAACGTCTTAAGATCTTTCGAATCCTTGAAAGAGAGGGTGTTCAAATTAGTAATCAAAATAACATTAATCTCGCCCAGTTTCGGACAACCGTCCAAATTAATCACGTCCAGACCGGTATCCTCGAATTTATCGGGAGCGGTTTCGGACTGAGAGAGACGCTTCATCCGGAAATAGGTCAATTCGGGCAGGTTAGAACACTCGATGCCTTTGACTCCGGAACCCAGGGTCATATCGATATTCGTCAGCTTCGTGTTTTTGGACAGATCGACAGCCTCGATCGCAGGCGTGATCCAGTTCAGTCGGAGAGCGGTCAGTTCCTTGAAATACTCGATACCGGCCAGCGAAGCAATCGGACGCAACGCAGGATCACCCTTGGAAGCATCGCCATCCAGATTGATCGAGGTCACGCCAGCGGCCTCCTCCGAGGTCAGCACCCCGTCTTCGTCAAGGTCGTAGTTCTCCATGATATACTTCCGGAAGAGTTCGTCCTTCAGCTTCTTGGCAATATTCGGGTTGGTGCTCTCCTGGGTAATTACGAACTGCTCTTTAGCGTCCGCGTTCGAGAAGGTGATCGTTACGCTACGATCGGTGTCGTCGTTGTTGGGATCCACCTTGAACTGGAACTCCTTTTCCGTCATCGCACGGGTCGTAACGTCCGTGATCCAATCGATCGTTTCGCCTTCCGGCACATTGATCGTCGCCGTTACGGGTTCGATGTTGGTCTGGAGTTTCACGGTAACCGTTTCGCCTTCGGGAGCGACCGCCAGCGGAGATTCGGTCACGAAGATCAACTGACCCTTCACATTCTGAGTTACGGTAAGCTTCATCTGAGCGCCTTTGCAATCGAAAATGAACTCAGCGGTCTTCTCCTCTTCGGTATTGTTCTCCGTTTCTACATTGAACGTAACCTTGTCGCCGTTCTTTCCCGAAGTAGCGGAAGGAACGACCCAACTGTCGGAACCGCTCGGCACCGTCAGCGTCCAATCGCCGCTGCTGGTCACCGTAACAGACTCTTCACCGCCTGTATAACCGAATGACAGCGCTTTAGGAGAAATTTCGATCGAAGCATCGAAAGCCATCTGCTTGATCTCGACTTTCAGATCCGCAGCACCCTCGTACTTCAAAGTAAGAGCCGCCGTACGAGCCTCGCCCTCGTTGGCATCGACCTGGAAGGCGATATTTGCGTCCGTGTATTCGAAATCGTGAATCCAAGTCTGGTCCGACTCAGCAGAAATCGACTGACCCTCGACCGGATGTGCGATCGAATAAGCCAGTTTCTGTTTTCCAGCGGTCGCAGGCACCTACATATCTTTCGCAGAGATGACCGGAGCCTCGGGGCCGACTTCCGGATCATCGCTACAACCGCTAAAGATCAACGCCACGGCCGTCATAAGAGCCGCAAACGCCAGAGATAGGGTGAATTTTTTCATAAAAGATAAATGGTTAATTAAATTAATTAATTTATGAACTCGGGGCCGAACGATCAAAACCACCCCTCATTCGGATGAATAAAAGTGGTTCTATTTTTAACAGCAATCATATAGTAATGTACCATTATCCGACGGTCACCTATTCGCAACTCGTGGCTGCGTCTGTAATTCTGCCACCACGGATCCCTCCTCGGAGGGGACTCGGGGCGCTACGCCCCCAAAGAAGTACATCAAGTATATAATCACTTTTTTATAATAATATCTCGAAAAGCCGCTTCCGACATCCGCTCAAGGACCGTATCCGTTTTGGAAGCAGATAGTAGGCTCCGTTTTATCGGGCCGTATTCGACAGCCCGCATATTCAACCGCACAAGCCCTTCTCCGTTTATTTCATTCTTCAATACTATAAATTCCCTGACGCTTCCTCTCTCCCGGCAGAAAACGGCACGCCGCGACACCTCTATTTCAAGTCTTTTCTTAAAATTATTGTAAAGATAAACAAAAAAATGAAACCAACGGCTATATTCTAACAATTTTTTGACATAAAGAACAAAAGACAGATCGAAGACATTCTGATCGTGCTGCCGGGAATTCATCGGGAATCTGTATAAAAAACGCTTCGGCCCGGCAAAATATTGCCAGGCCGAAGACGAATCGGAACATTATCGACCGTTA
>ULUI01040753.1_pt1 | contig 11673 bp, 8 predicted proteins | sample 1958371 | NCBI WGS metagenome assembly ULUI01 (sample SAMEA4835756, study PRJEB28245) | human gut metagenome | biome: gut microbiome; material: fecal sample | place: Denmark | collected 2008
GGCAAAGCCTATTCTCATACCCGCCATAGAGCGTGACTTTGAGAATGTCTGTACTACGAGCAGATTTTCATACTTGTCTATAAGCGGCAGACAGCTTGTTCCGCCGAAGTCTATATACGCCTCGTCTATTACCACTACAGATGTGGGATTTGCTTTCAGTATCTCCTCTATCGTATCAAGGCTTTCAAGTACGCCTGTCGGTGCGTTGGGGTTGGGGATAATTATACCGCCGTTGTCACACTTGTAGTCATCGGGATTGATTGTAAAATCGTCCTTTAAAGGTACTGTACGGTACGGTATTCTGTACAGTTCCGCCCATACATCATAGAACGAATATGTAATATCGGGGAAAAGAATTTCCTTGTCGGAATTGAAGAATGTAAGGAACGTCTGCGATATTACATCGTCAGAGCCTACCCCCACAAACACCTGATCACTGTCAACGCCGTAACGCTTAGCCAGTGCGTCAACAAGCAGTCCCGCTCTTGTATCGGGATATAATCTCAGAGCGTCCTCGTTATATTCCTTAATTACTTTTTCCACCATAGGTGACGGCGGAAAAGGGTTTTCGTTAGTGTTCAGCTTTATTACATTGTCCGTCTTAGGCTGTTCGCCGGGTGTATACGGCTCGACCTTGCGGACACGCTGTTCCCATGTTGTATAGTTCATCTGTCAGTCCTCGAATCTTACCGTGATAGCGTTTGCGTGTGCTGTAAGTCTTTCACGATTTGCTATTCTTACAATATCCTCTTTAGCGCCGTACAGTTTATCTCTTGTATAGTAGATATAGCTTGACTTCTTGATAAAGCTGTCAACTGAAAGCGGTGAGAAGAATCTCGCCGTACCGCTTGTGGGAAGAACGTGGTTAGGTCCTGCGTAATAGTCACCGAGAGGCTCCGGAGCATATTCTCCGAGGAACAGCGAACCGCAGTTTGTCAGCTTTCCTATATATTCGAGAGGATTTGCGGCAAGCACCTCAAGGTGTTCGGGAGCAATTTCGTTTGCTATCTTGCAAGCCTTGTCCATATCGTCGCATATGATTATCGCACCGCAGTTATCAAGAGATGTGTTGATAATATCCTTTCTTGAAAGGTCTGCAACCTGTCTTTCGATTTCCTTTACTGTTTCATCGGCAACACGCTGACTTGTCGTTATAAGCACGGAGCTAGCCAGCTTGTCGTGTTCTGCCTGCGACATAAGGTCTGCGGCGGCATATTTCGGGTTAGCGGTATCGTCCGCAACTATAAGAATTTCACTCGGACCTGCTATCATATCAATATCAACCGTTCCGTAAAGGAGCTTCTTTGCGGTTGCTACGAAGATATTTCCCGGTCCTACTATCTTTGATACCTTGGGTATCTCCTCTGTGCCGAATGCCAGAGCCGCAACAGCCTGAGCGCCGCCGCACATGAATATCTTGTCAACGCCGCACAGAGCCGCCGCCACAAGTATATCGTTGTTGGGCGTACCGTCCTTCATAGGAGGAGTTACCATAATAATCTCGCCTACGCCTGCAATCTTTGCAGGGATAGCGTTCATAAGAACAGACGAAGGATAAGCCGCCGTGCCGCCCGGAACATATAAGCCTACTCTGTCAAGACCTCTTACACGCTGACCTAAGATACAGCCGCTCTCGTCTGTCATCATATATCCGTTCTGCTTCTGACGGGTGTGGAATGCCGTAATGTTCTCCTGAGCGTTAAGCATTGAGTTCACAAAGTCGGGGTCTGCATTTGTGAGTGCGTCCTGTATGACTTCATCGGGTACTCTGTAATACTGCATATCGGGGCAGTCAAACCTTGCCGTATATTCCTTTACAGCCTCGTCGCCTCTTGCGGCAACATCGTCTATAATTGCTCTTACGGTCTTTTCAACCTCTGCGTTTACTTCACTGCTGCGCTTTTTCATACCTGCGAGGAATTCTTTTTCACTGCCGTCTGCTTTGATAGTCTTTATCATCTTACTTAGCGTCCTTTCTTATATGTTGCTTTCCATCTTGTCTATAAGATCTTCAATACTATTCTTCTTGAGCTTCATACTTACCGGATTTACTATAACACGGGCTGAAATCGGTGAAACGTATTCGTATACCTCAAGTCCGTTTTCCTTAAGAGTTGTACCGGTTTCTACTATATCTACGATACCGTCCGACAGCTCAAGCAAGGGAGCAAGCTCTACAGAGCCCTCTATCTTTACTATATCAACGTCCATAGCCTTTGACTCGAAGAATCTTCTTGTGATATTCGGGTACTTTGTGGCAATAGTCTTTACACCGCAGCCCTCATAGAAGTTGTTGCCGACTTTGCCCGCAAGAGCAAATCTGCAGCGGCCGAATCCCAGATCGCACACCTCGAAAAATCTTCCGCCGTGCTCGTCTATAGTGTCCTTGCCGACAACGCCTAAGTCACATACGCCGTGTTCTACATAAGTCAGTACATCTGCGGCTTTTGCAAGGACTACCTCGATATTGCTTCCCGGTATATCAAGTATAAGCCGTCTGCCCTTGTCACGAAGCTGTGAAACATCATATCCTATCTTATCGAAAAGGTTTACCGTGTCCTTTTCAAGTCTGCCCTTAGTAAGAGCGATTCTGATTGTTTTCTTGTCCATTTATGTATATCCCTTCTTACAGCGTCATTGTAACGGGCTGTTCGTTCTTTTCTTTATCTATTATATCTATTCTGCCGATTTTGTTAGCCTTAGCATATTCCATAGCCGCATCAAGCGTGGGGCAGGTGCTGAACTCCGCACTGATGCCCTTTGAAATAAGCTTTGTGCAGTGGCTGATACCGTCTATCAGATCCTCATCTGCGGCAAATACCAGAACCTCTGCGTGGCGTGCCTTTGTGCTTCTGTTGCTTCTGAGATTAGCCGCCGCAATAGCGTTTACGTTTACCGCAAAGCCTACAGCCGGCATATCGTCCGCTCCGAAGCTGCCGATAAGCGTATCATATCTTCCGCCTGAAAGCACAGCCTGACCGTATTCCTCTATATATCCCCTGAACACGATTCCCGTATAATACTCAGCCTTGTTTACAAGTCCTAAGTCGACTGTTATCTTATCTTCTGCTTCAAGCTTTCTCAGTGCGTCAAACGTTTCCTTAAGCTCCGTCAGCCTGTCGGAAAGGGCTGTGCCTGCGAACAGCTTTTCAGCCTTGTCAAATACCTCCGCACCGCCGAAAAGATCGGGGAGCTGTAAAAGTATCTCGGAATATCTGCGTTTTTCGGGATTGCTGTCAACGTTTTCCTTGATAAACTGCGTAAGGTCGGGAGTGTTCTTTGACTCAATAAGGCTTCTTACCGTTTCTTCATCATCAATATCAAGCTTTTCAAGAAGCAGTTTATAGAACGTGTTATCTCCTATTTCAAGACGTACATCATCGCTTGAGCAGGAGTTCAGCACCTGTGCCGCAAGGCTGAGCGCCTCAAGGTCGGAACGCTTCTCGTCGCCGCCTATTATCTCAACGCCGCTCTGCATAAATTCGTCGTCCCTGCCTGCCATTTTAGGATTACAGCGGTAGATATTCTGCGAGCAGAACAGCTTTAACGGGAAAACACCGTCACGCAGTCTTGTTGCAACTATTCGAGCGATAGGCATTGTACTGTCCGGACGCATTACCATAAGTCTGCCCTTGCCGTCTGTCAGCTTGTACATATCTTCCTGCCGGAAGCTCCTTGTCTTGTTATTGAACACATCGTAAAATTCAAGCGCAGGAGTAATCACTTCGCTGTATCCGTGTGCGGTGAACACCGCTCTTAATTTGTCCTCTGCTTCTTTACGGGCTACACACTCGTCAAACAGCAGATCTCTTGTACCCTCAGGTGTAATAAGATCGTAGCTTTTCATCTATGGTTATTTCCTTTCATGCCTGTCGGCTTTGTTTCTTTATTTATATCACATCACTTTAGCGTGCTAATGTGCTATCACGATAATATGATAACACATAAAACCGATTTTGTCAATCCCCACAGTTATATCGGGGAAATTTCGTCGTTTGTTACAAAAAGTTTTTATATTCTGTCAATTATTTGATGTCACAAGCTCCTTGAAGTGCTTTCCTCTTTCTTCAAAGTTCTTGTAAAAGCCGTAGCTTGCGGCGGCAGGCGATAAGATGCAACGTGTTTTCGTTACCTGCTTCGCATATTTCACAGCCTGCTCCATATCATCGGCATAGATCAGCTTTACAAGCGGATTTGTGACCTTCTCGGCTACTCTCTTGCCGCTGTCGGGGAGGATTATCAGATTTCTGACCGAAGTATCACCGCTAAGCCAGTCAGACAATTCATCATAAGGTATACCCCTGTCCATTCCGCCTATTATCAGCGTATCGGTATCAGGATACGCTTTAAGTGCGGCTATAGCCGTCTGCGGCGCTGTGCTTATGCTGTCGTTGATATACTCTGCACCGTTCAGCGTGCAGACATATTCAAGCCTGTGTTCAAGACCATTAAACTGCGGAAGCGCATCAAGGCACTGCTTTACGGTACAGCCTGCCTTAGTTGCGGCATAAATCGCTATCGCTATATTATATAGGTTATGCTCGCCTTTGAGCTTTGTATCTATCATATCGGCAGGGTAAAATTCATCACCGATAAAAATCCCGCCGTTTCTTGTTCCTATATCACCGCAGGAAAAGCCGGCTGTTATGACCCTTGCCTTCGTATCGGCATACTGCTTTACTTCTTCGCCGATTATCAGCGTATCGTTTTCATTCTGATAGCGGAAAATGTTCAGCTTTGCGTTTCGGTAAGCCGCAAAATCGGTATAGTGGTCAAGGTGCTCGGGGTAAATATTCAGCAGTACCGCCACATCGGGCGATGCCTTGACATATTCAAGCTGATGACAGGACATTTCACATACAATAACACAATCCTTTGTGAATTCCTCACGTCTTTCAAGCGGAGGTACGCCTATATTTCCTATAAGCATCGTATCCTTGCCGCTTTTTTCGATAAAGAATTTTATCAGGCTTGACGTGGTCGATTTTCCTTTAGTTCCCGTGATTCCTATTATCATATTGTCGCAAAAACGTAAAAACAAGTCGGTCTGTGAGGTAATCTTTGCCTTTATTTCATCGCTCACAATATTTTTCAGAATAACACCCGGTGCTTTCATTATAACATCGCAGTCGTCAAGGCAGGTAAGATAATCCTCTCCGCAGCAAAGCGTACAGCCCTCCGCTTCCGATTCCGGCACAGGGTTCATATCGGCTACCGTAATGCTTTTGCAATTACAGCTTCCGAGCAGCTTCAATGTAGAACGTCCCTCTCTGCCAAAGCCTAAAATAACAACTTTCTTTCCCTCAAAAAACGCTTTCAGCTTTTCATCTATAGTCATATATCGTCACTTTCTTACTTCAGCAGTCCTATAAGATGCCGAGGTACAAAATTATCATTGTCAAAATAATTATCCATGCTCTGCGGTACGGGCGGATCGGTTTTTGCGTAACGGCTGAGCAGATAAGGGAGATTCTCTCCCCTGCGCTTTATTGCCATATACAGCGACAGCCTTACCTCGCTCTTTGTGCCTACGCATTCAAACGGTTTATCCTTGCCGTCAAGCACAAGCCCGTCAAACATATCCTCGTACTTTTCGCAGTCGAGCATATTCTTTCCGAAGATTTTCACCAGCGTTTCATCGTCAAGAAACGCCGACAGCAGTATATATACATATAGGCACTTTGCGCAATCCGCACACCATGTATCCGTTTTTGAGCCAAGATTACAGCTCTGGAACACAGGAAAATACTGAGGATAGGTAACGAATTTCTTTGCTATCTGCCACTCGCTCCACGGACGCAGAAGGCTGAAATACTGTATACCGTCATCGAGATATTCGGTAACGTAGCTTCTGAAATCACGCTCGAACTCGGTGCTTTTGCTGTACTGGTGATTTACCTGCCTGCCGCTGACATAAGTTTCATTCGCACTGCTTTCATTTGACAGCACTATATACTTCTTGCCGTAAAGATAAGCAAACAGATAAGCCGAGAATGCGACTACCGCCGAGAACGGCGTATGACCGTTCAGGTATCCGTCCGCATTGCGTTCAAGGAGCGCCCTGTCTATCGTTCTGCGAGGTCCGACAATTTTGCTTTCGTCAAAGCCTGCGACCTTGGCGCACTCTACCGTAGCGCCTCTCGGATTTATTATATAGCACAGCGTTTCATCGTGATATTTTCTGAGCAGTTCAAGAGAAACAACGCTGTCCTTTCCGCCGCCTACCGCAACGAGATAACCGCCGACTTCCCTTTCACAGCTGTATTTACGCTTGCCGTTATCATCAGGTACTATCTGCATAAAGCTGTCAAAATCAGCGTCTATATTGTTCCTGTAGAAGAACTCTCCAAGTCCGTTGAAGTAGAGCTTTTTCCACCACAGGCACTGCTTTTCGTCGAGAGAACCGCACTTTACCTTTACAACAGGCGGACAGGCGCATTTCCAGTAGCTGACAAGCTCAGCCATACCGAGATTGAATATTATGTATTCGAGAAACGGAGTTACGTTTTTGAGAAGTCCGCTTTCGGTTTTCCACGAGGGATAAAAATGATAATCATCTATCGAAAAATGAAAGAATATTCCGTCATCGGCAATGTCGTAGCCGTGATATATAAATTCCTTGTGCATTTTACGAAGCTCTCTGTATTTTCCTGCGTTGTCCATACTGTTTCCTCCTGTTTATATTATAACCGGCTTTGAAGTAAATTCGGCGCCGCACGGCTGTTTTTTATCAAGCGCCAGTGCGTACAGATTTCCCGCTCTTTCTTCAAGTCTTGCAAAACGCTCTGCTTCCGCACTTGTTTTTGCCAGCGCCGAAAGCGATGTGTCCACAGGCAGCTTATGCTCCCCTGCGGCAAGTATTTCCCTGCCCTTTGAATTCATTCCCAGTATCCTCGCATAAGCGGGAGGATTTTTAAGATCGTTTCCCGTTATGCCTAAGAATGCACACAGCACAAGTCTGCGTATTCTTGCCATAGTAAAATTCTTTGATTTTATCATAAGCAGCAGCTGCGGAAGTGAAACCGCCGTGCGTACCGCCTTATATATCCTGCTGTCCATTCCGCCCGTGCCGTTGGGAAGCCGTTCAAATTCCGACTTTGACATAGTGCGTAGCTTTGCAAGGATTGCCGTTTCGATATTTTCAATATGTGCGAAATTCTCATAATCGGCAAAATCGGTATATGCGCTTACATCTTCGCCTGCACTCAGCATTTTTCTGAGCCTTGATGCACTGATTACCGTGTCACTGCCCTCGTCACTGTCGTGTGCCGCACCGCTCCTCATTACCGTGACCGGCTTTATCATACCGCCCAGCTTGTCAAGCGCACGGATATATTCGACCGCCAGCGTGTTGTTAGGCTCTGTAAGCGTTTGCACAACATCTGACGTATAATTCTTCTCGACCGTCTGCTTCAGTGCCGCAGGATACGAAGTGCCTTTACGCATAAGGCTGAAAAACTCATCGGTCTGCACCGCATATTCAACTGCTCCTGCCGCCTCCTCAAGCACAGAAACATCACCGCATTCACTGCCGAAGCTCAGCATATCGACACAACCGAGCGAATCGGCAATACGGCAAGCCCCCATAGCAAAATGCTCCGCACTCGACAGTGCAAACGGAGTAGGCAGTTCGACCACCAGATCCGCTCCTCCCATAAGTGCGGCTCTCGCTCTCGCATATTTATCCGCAAACGCAACATCGCCCCTCTGGGTGAAATTTCCGCTCATAACGCATACGATATGAGTTGCACCGTGCTGTAAACGGGTTTGCTCTATGTGATATTTATGTCCGTTGTGGAACGGATTGTATTCGCATATAATAGCCGCTGTTTTCATTGTGTACCGTTATCCTTTTAAGTCAAATTTACTTTCTACTGTATCTGAAGTCGCACATATCAGCACCCTCAGCTATAGTTTTTGTTCTTGTGAGCTTCATATCCATAATGTCCGCAAGAACATAGTCCATACGGCACAGATACTGTGCGAGTTCGGGACAGCCCTCGTCCTTGCACAACTTGCATATACCGCATTCGTGATAGTCATAACCAAGTTCATATTCATCGTTTGCAGGTAATATATCAACTACCCAGTCGTTCTCATATTTTCTCTTGTGGCTTTCTTCCGACCACGCAAGACGTCCGGGCATCTTCTTTTCGTCAAGATAACTGTCTACATTCCCTACAGCTTTGTGAAACAGCTTTGAAGCACATAATCCGTCTTTTAATATTTCGTAATTCTCTTCCGCCGTCTTTCCTATACTGCGGTTCATAGCGATAAAATACGCACCCATCATATAAGAGCTCATCAGCTTTGACTTGCCGATGTCTTTTGCACGGGCAACTACCGCCTTATGCTCGGCAAAAATCTTCTTCGCCATATCTTTCGGAAAATTCCGTCTTTCAAGTTCAGCCTTTACTGCGCTGTGATAAAAATGACTGAGAATTCTCACGTTGAACGAATAGTTCATTTGGTTTTTACCTTGCCTTTCTTAAAACACTTTATATTTCCAACAATCAATATTTGTTGTTTAATGTCTGTTGTATCACCGTTTCCCCGACCGTCCGCCGTACTTCAGCCCCTCACTGACCTTTAAAAAGGTCGGAACTTGAAGCGGCTCACAGCCGCCCGCCGTTTTGCTATCCTGCGGATAGCTGAAACTGCTCCAAAGGCGGAATTGTCTGCGGCAACTCGCCGCAAGGTCGGAATTGTCTGCGGTGATTGTTATATAACTGTAAAGTCTGTTGTATCACCGTTTCCCCGACCGTCCGCCGTTCTTCAGCCCCTCACCGACCTTTAAAAAGGTCGGAATTTGAAGCGGCACATTGCCGCCCGCCGTTTTGCTATCCTGCGGATAGCTGTAACTGCTCCAAAGGCGGAATTGTCTGCGGCGACTCGCCGCCCGCTTAGAAGAAGGAGATTTGTGCGGATTGAGGAAGATCCCCGAATACATTCATATCATACAGCTTGCTGAGAACGGTGCTGTTTATACCTGATTGTGCCTGAATATCCTCAAGACAGATGAAATCTCCCTTGTCGATAACTTCCTTGAGCTTGATTGCGGCGTTTTCACCACAGCCCTCTACCGCAAGGAACGGCAGACGGAGATTTCCGTCCTCTATCGCATAGGTTGTCGCCCTCGACTTCTTATAATCAACAGGCAGGAACGTGATACCTCTGAGCATCATTTCATATATCAGCAACAGTGCGTCAAGCATACCCTTGTCTTTTGCAGTAGCCTCCGGGTTTGACTGGATAAGCTGTATCTTGTTTCTTACGCTCTCCTTACCGCCGAGAACCGTCTTTACATCAATATTTTCTGTGTGCTTTGTAAGTACCGCAGAATAGAATTCCGACGGATAATAAACCTTGAACCAGCACAGCTTTACAGCACCGGTTACATAAGCGGCGGCGTGTGCCTTAGGGAACATGTACTTTATCTTCTTACAGCTTTCGATATACCACTGCGGTACATTGTTTTCTTCAAACGCCTTGTATATATCCTCGTTGAACAGCTTCTTGGCATTACCCTTACGGGTTATCTCCATTATCTTAAATGCGAGCTTCGGCTCAAGACCCTGATGCATAAGATAAACCATAATATCGTCACGGCATCCGATAACCTCTGAAATCGTGCAGGTTCCGTCAGAGATAAGATCCTGTGCGTTTCCGAGCCATACGTCAGTACCGTGCGACAGACCCGAGATCTGCAAAAGGTCGGAGAATTTCTTCGGCTGTGCGTCCTTAAGCATCTGCAGTGTAAACGGCGTGCCGAATTCGGGGATACCATATGTACCGCTTGAAACGCCGAGATCCTCCTCTTTTATGCCGAGCGGCTCTGTCGAGGTGAACAGCTCCATGACTTTGGGATCGCTTGTCGGAACATCCGCTATCTTTATACCCGTCATATCCTCAAGGTGCTTATACAGCGTCGGCACATCGTGTCCGAGTTCATCGAGTTTAAGTATAGTATCGTGCAGTGCGTGGAAGTCGAAGTGCGTTGTTATCATATCGCTCTCCGTCTTATCCGCCGGGTGCTGAACCGCCGTGAAGTCATAAACCTCATAATCGCTCGGTACAACGACCATTCCGCCGGGATGCTGTGACGTTGTTCTCTTAACACCTGTACAGCCTGCCGCAAGACGTGATATTTCGGCGGAATTTGCCGTCATACCCTTCTTTTCAAGCCACTTGCGTACAAAACCTTCCGCAGTCTTTTCCTGCACGGCGGAGATAGTACCCGCCTTGAAAACGTGATCCTTACCGAACAGTTCTTCGGTATATCTGTGTACCTTTCCCTGTACCTCGCCCGAGAAGTTAAGGTCAATATCGGGCGACTTATCGCCGTCAAATCCAAGGAACGTTTCAAACGGTATATCGTGACCGTCACGGATCATATCTATATCGCAGTTCGGACACTTTTTCGGCGGCAGGTCAAAGCCCGAGCCGTAAGAGCCGTCAAGGATAAATTCGTTGTGTCGGCACTTGGGGCATCTGTAGTGCGGAGGCAAGGGGTTTACCTCGGAGATACCTGCCATTATGGCAACTACCGATGAACCTACCGAGCCTCGTGAGCCGACAAGATAACCGTTCTTTTCCGAGAACGCAACCAGCTTCTGCGCTATCATATACAGTACGGCGAATCCGTGCTTTATGATAGAGTCAAGCTCTTTTTTCAGTCGCTTTTCAACTGTTTCCGGCAGATCGTCACCGTACCATGCGTGCGCCCTGTCCCAGCAAAGCTGCTGTAATTCTTCGTCTGCACCGTCAATGTGAGGAGTATATGTGCCTGTGGGGATAGGCCGTACCACCTCGATCATATCGGCGATTCTGTTCGTGTTTGTAATAACGACTTCCTTCGCCTTTTCTTCACCGAGATAAGCAAATTCCTCAAGCATTTCATCTGTAGTTCTGAAATAAAGCGGCGGCTGATTAGCAAAGTCCTCATAGCCCTGTCCTGCCTGCAGTACCTCACGGAATACAGCGTCCTCAGGGTCTTTGAAATGCACGTCACAGGTAGCGACTACCGGCTTTCCGAGCCTGTCGCCAAGCTCGACTATAGCACGGTTGAGATCTCTGAGATCTTCTTCACTGCTTACCTTGCCGTTTCTCAGAAGAAACATATTATTGCCGATAGGCTGTATCTCAAGATAATCATAGAATGATGCGATTTCCTCTATCTTCTCCTGCGATTCCTTTTCAAGTATCGCCCTGAAAAGTTCGCCTGCCTCGCACGCACTTCCTATGATAAGTCCCTCTCTGTACTGCGACAGCAGGGATTTCGGTATTCTCGGCTTTTTATAGAAATAATCAAGGTTCGATGCGGAAATAAGTCTGTACAGATTTTTCAGACCGACCTTGTTCTTTACAAGAATTATCTGGTGATAAGTAGGGAGCTTCTTTATATCCACACTTCCGAATGCCGTGTTGAAGTCGCCTATGTAATCAAGCTTTGCGGTCTTTCTTGTATCGTTTACTATGTGCATATATATCATGCACAGCATTTCTGCGTCCGCAACCGCTCTGTGATGGTCAAAGTCGCCCAGCTTGAAATACTTTGCTATAGTATCAAGCTTATAGTTCTTGATACCCTTGAGCGCCGCCTTTGCAATACTCAGCGTATCGACTACAGGATTATCAAAGTTCTTTTCCATTCTTGCGGCGGCACTTCTGATA
>ULUI01083538.1_pt1 | contig 11507 bp, 12 predicted proteins | sample 1958371 | NCBI WGS metagenome assembly ULUI01 (sample SAMEA4835756, study PRJEB28245) | human gut metagenome | biome: gut microbiome; material: fecal sample | place: Denmark | collected 2008
CCGGATACAGTGACAAAATTCTTTTAGTGGGTATCAATTATGATGTGGATGGTTCAGACAAAAAGCACCATACCTGTGTGATTGAGGAGTGGAGTAATTCTGATATAACAACCACAAAATTCTCTTGTTTAAAATGAAGTTAAACAGGAAATTTGTCTTATAATTTCAAAAAAAGAGAACATTGCAACCCTTACATTTTCTATAGTGCGGTCTGCAATGTCCTCTTTTTTAATAAACAATCTAAGCCATTACAATGTTAATCTGATCATTTGCATCAAATGCCTTTTTTGATATAACTATGTCGTGATTTTTCACATAAATTGTAGCCATATTTTTATATGTATTCGGAACATCTGCTGCCAAAAGTACATTTTCTTCTACATATTTAACTCCACTTCCAAATGTTAAGGATTTTACAAGAAATCCCGTGAACGCTTCTGTTCCTATTGTCTTAACATTATCAGGCACCACAAGTCCATCTATTGTTTCCCAAGCTGATCTATCGTCTATCTTGCTGATATCTTTCATAAGATAAGCACACAGATAGCCGTCATCAAGCATGAGCATACGCTCATTTTCCTCATTTAACTTTGCAAGCCCTTTTCTTAAGAGTTCATCCTTTAATGAATTTCTCCAATATTTATTTGTCTGCCACAATATCTTTATTGAGTCGTCATCAAGATAATCCATATTTAATGTTATTTTTATATTATTACATTCATAATGTTCTGAATCTATCAAAGTATCATCTGATATTATTTTTTTAACTGTTTTTGGAAATACTATTTCTTTCATTGCACTGTCCATAAAATACATATAATACCCATAGCTTCCTGCTGTAACTGTTGTACATTTATCTGATATAACTACTTTTTTTCATCCATGTGGTATCCTTAAAAGTGTCTTTCCATCCTTTGAGTATAGCAGTCCATCCACACTCTTATATTTTGGATCATTTGCCATAACTTCAAAACCGCCGCTTTCACTGACTCTTTTTAGAATATTAATATTAAGTGCTGTTGTAAATTTTATTTTTTTAAAGGTCCTAGTTGAATTTTGCAAAAATGACTTAGGCTGATATTCATAATCCGGATCATCCTCTTTTATCACTCCTATATCTCCAGGCATTGTAACACTCTCAAGTTTTCTGCATCCTCTAAATGCAAACTCGCCCAATTTTTTTACTGTTTTGGGAATAGTTATACTTTTTATTGAACTGCTTTCAAATGCTCTTATCCCAATACTCTTTACAGATTTTGGAATGGAAATATTTTTTATTGGACATCCTTCAAATGCATGAGCACCAATCTTTTTTACTGTTTTTGGAATATTAACTTTTTCAATTCCAGATTTTTAAAATGTATATTCTTTTATTGTTTTTATACCATTTGGCAGATTTAAGCTTTTTAATGCCGTGGTATTTGAAAACGCACGAGCACCAATCCGTTTTAAAGTTGATGGTAATACTATTTTTTTTAACTTTTTGCAATCTTTAAACGCATTGTCAGGTAATGACACAACCCCTTTTTTAATTACAACTTTTTTAATATTTTTACCCTCATACACTGTTATATTTATGGGATCTCCCATTTCTCCCTTTCCTTTTACTGTAAGTACACCATTTTTAAAACTCATAGTTACATAATGGTTATCCTGCTTTTTTTTCTTTTTTGCAGCCAAAGCATTATCGGCCTGCATAAATATTATTGATACCGATGCTATGATAACAACTCCGAGCATTATACTTTGTTTAAAAGTGAACTTATCTGCAGACTTTCTTTTTCTGATAAATTTTTCTTTTCCCATACTAAACCTCCATTTCTACACAATGTGCTCTCGTAATCTTCTGAACTAAAAATTTTGAGAAGATACCGAGAACACATCACATATAAGATTTGTGCCTGTGAATACTGAAATCTCCATTTCTAACTGTTTTTGTCCCATGTCATATCATTTCTTATAATATAAGACAGATTTTTATGAATTATGTTGCAGGGAAATATAAAATCTTATTCATGTATAAGTCCGTTATCAATATAATATATGAATGCCCTGTTTCTTTGGTTTTCAGCTTTAGGAGATATGCCCATATATATCTTATCATTTATTATTTGTAAACCTTCTATTTCTAATTCCAATTCTTCCGAGCTGGATATAGTATCTCCTAAATAATATAATATTTCACTAACACTACCATATATACTGTAATATATTGTTTTTTGATTTTTTAAAAATAACAGAAAGATTAACTAAAGTATTATATGTTCCATCTCCGTCAGACACAATATATATATTCAAATCATTATCTATTGCTATTCCCTGTAATTGCCTATTAGGAACATTATCGGCATTTATCACATCACTATCACAGACTTCAGCTAATTTATCATTATATCTAAAACTTCTGTCATTAGTTGAATTGCTGTCTAACGCTTTTTTTATGGCATTAAAATCATAAAATGAATATTGAACATTTCCTTGTCTGCTCTGTTTAAACATAAGCATCTTTTTTCCGTCAGAAGATACATTGACAGCACATCTTCTTAAATCATAAAATGGTGTTCTTGTTTTGTTTGAATACTCTGTGTCATCCAGTTTGTCAATTTTTGTACTCGTAAATGTAACATCCGGTTGATATTCAATTTTACCGATTTTATCTGCTTCCTTTTCAGCATTTTCTTTTGTCAACAACATTATATCGTAAAATTTGGCATTATTTTATATCTTTCCAGTTTTAATAGTTATTTGTATAGCAAACAGGAATGATAACCTCCCACAAAATTGCACAGGTTCACATAATTGACATTATACCCGAAACAAAATATACTAAAAACAAACAGACAACACTAATAATCTTTTCGCAAATACTAACTATTTTTTATAAGAAACGGGGTGTTTAAATGGGTATATATTTCAATCCGACAAATGAGAGCTTTACACAGGCAAAAAATAGTATGATTTATGTAGATAAAACAGAATTATTGGAACAATTAAATTTAAGATTATCAACAGAAAATAAATGTATCGCCGTAAGCCACGCAAGGCGTTTTGGCAAGTCACACGCTGCCGGTATGATAGACGCATATTACAGTCTCGGTTGTGATTCATCAAATCTTTTTGATAACACAAAGATTGCGGCAAATGCGGACTATAAGAAATACATGAACAAATATAATGTTATTCATCTGGATATTTCTTCTTTTTGGGATTTTCATAAAAAGGACTTGATAGAGTCAATCAAAGAACGCGTGTATGATGATTTTAAAGAGATATATGCAGAGTCATTAAATTACAATAAGGACATTCATGTGCTGTTAATTGAAATTTACCAAAAAACAACTATTCCATTTGTAATCATTATTGATGAATGGGACTGCGTTATCAGAAACAGTGATGATAAAGAACTTGTGCACAGTTATTTGCAATTTCTTCATTCCCTTTTTAAATCGGAGGAATCAAAAGCATTTTTAGCACTCGGATATATTACCGGAATTTTACCTATTAAAAAGATTAAGGACGAGTCAGCTCTTAACAATTTCCGTGAATATACAATGTTAAAATCAAAGCCTATAACAAAATATTATGGTTTTACAGAGGAAGAAGTCAAAGAATTGTGTAAAAAATATAATATGGATTTTGACTCAGTTAAAGCATGGTATAATGGTTATCTGATAGACGGCATCCATATGTATAACCCAAATTCAGTTACACAAGCAATGATAGACCAGGACTGTGACTCTTACTGGAGAAACACTTCTTCTTTTTCCTCCATCAATACATTTATTACAATGAATTATGCAGGTCTTAAAGATGACATTATGACAATGCTTGCAGGCGGAAAGGTCAGAGTAAATCCATATACATTTCAAAATGATTTTTCAACTATTGCATCAAAAGATGATGCTTTAACAGCACTTATTCATTTAGGATATTTAGGCTATGATTTAGACAGGAAAAAAGCCTTTATTCCAAATTATGAAGTTGCAACAGCCTTTGAATCAGCTTTGCAGACTGGTGAGTGGTCTGAGATTGCAAAAGCAATTTCAACTTGTGACGAATTACTCGACGAAACTATAGATGGAAATGCCCAAAGAGTTGCAGAATTGATAGAACAGGCACATGACACATACACATCCGTTCTTAAGTACAACGATGAAAACTCATTAAGCTGCGTCCTCACAATGGCATACTTTACAGCACCGGGATATTACAATATCGTCCGTGAGATGCCTGCGGGCAAGGGATTTGCCGATTTTGCATTTATTCCGAGATCAAATGCAGGATTCAGACCCGCAATGATTGTTGAACTTAAGTATAATCAGTCTGCCGAAACTGCTATTAAACAGATAAAAGAGAAAAAATATCATGGTGCATTATCCGGATACAGTGACAAAATTCTCTTAGTTGGTATCAATTATAATGCGGATGGTTCAGACAAAAAGCACCATACTTGTGTGATTGAGGAGTGGATAAATTCCTGATAGAACAACTACAACTTTTTCTATTCCCCTCACCCATTTTATTTATTGCTCTATGATAATCTTAATTCCTAAACTCAAAAATGAGATGTCTCCCATTTTGTCATCAGAGTTCACATTTTCAGTGTACCCCAAAACTTTGGTCTGACATCTCATTTCCTGCTGCCACTATTTATTCATATTTTCGTTATCCACATACAACATTATATGCGGCATAATGTTTTTTATGTCTTTATTTCTTTGCACTTGCCGCCTTGATACGCGCCATCGCTCTTGCAAGTGAAGCTCTGGAATGATAATACTCACGAATACTCTGTTTCTGACGCATCTGTTCCTCGGCTCTCTCTTTCGCTTCTTTTGCTCTCGCCATATCTATTTCCTCCGGATGCTCTGCTGTTTCCACAAGCAGAGTCACACGGTTATTCATTATCTCGACAAGTCCCATTCCTACAACAGCTTCCTGCCACTCACTCTCGCCCTCCGGTTTAAAACGCATATCCCCACGGTTGATGGCGATTACCATATTTTCATGGTGAGCAAGGATTTCTTTTTCTCCGTCAAATTCAGGCACTACTACTGACTCGCATTTTCCCGAGAAAAATACTCTGTTTGCAGATATAACTTTTAAATAAAACGAATTAGCCATATTACCTCATTTCTGTGCAAAAACTCTTAAAATCCAAGACTTCGTGCAAGTCAATTTTAATAATATCAAGTATATTTTTCATCACCGATATAACCCTGCAATAAATCTTCACTTTTAAGTCTCACACGAAAATCATCTTTACTCTGCGTCTTTCATAGTCTCTGCTTTCTTTTTAACATCTTCTATCGTTCCGACATTGAAGAAAGCATTTTCAGGATATTCGTCCATCTCTCCTGAGAGAATTGCCTTAAATCCACGGATTGTCTCCTCTACCGGCACATAAACACCTTTGATACCTGTAAAGTTTTCAGCTACATGGAATGGCTGTGAAAGGAATTTCTGTATTTTTCTTGCTCTGAATACTACCGTCTTATCCTCGTCTGCAAGTTCTTCCATACCGAGGATTGCAATAATATCCTGCAATTCTTTATACTTCTGCAAAATTCCCTGAACTTCTCTTGCCACATTGTAATGCTCCTCGCCTACTATGTCTGCCTCAAGTATTCTTGATGATGACTCAAGCGGGTCTACGGCCGGGTAGATACCCTGTTCAACAATCTTTCTTGATAATACTGTTGTCGCATCAAGATGTGCAAATGTTGTTGCAGGAGCCGGGTCTGTAAGGTCATCGGCAGGTACATATACAGCCTGTACTGATGTTACGGAACCGTTCTTTGTTGATGCGATTCTCTCCTGAAGTTCACCCATCTCAGTTGCAAGTGTTGGCTGATAACCTACGGCTGAAGGCATACGGCCAAGAAGTGCTGAAACCTCTGAACCGGCCTGTGTAAAACGGAAGATATTATCAATAAATAAAAGCACATCTTTCTGTTTCTCATCTCTAAAATACTCAGCCATTGTAAGTCCTGTCTCAGCAACACGCATACGCGCTCCAGGTGGCTCATTCATCTGCCCAAACACTAACGCTGTCTTTTTAAGAACGCCTGATTCTCTCATTTCTGTCCAAAGATCATTACCCTCACGGGAACGCTCACCAACACCGGTAAATATTGAATATCCGCCGTGCTCAGTTGCGATATTTCTGATAAGTTCCTGAATAAGTACAGTCTTACCAACACCGGCACCACCGAAAAGACCAATCTTTCCACCTTTTGCATATGGTGCAAGTAAGTCGATTACCTTGATACCTGTTTCAAGAATCTGCTCAGCAGGATTCTGTTCCTCAAATGTAGGAGGTTCTCTGTGAATCTCCCAGTTTGCTTCGCCCTCAGGCTGCTTATCTCCGTCAATTGTCTGTCCAAGTACATTGAAAAGACGGCCAAGTGTATCCTCACCAACAGGAACTTTGATTCCGCTTCCCGTTGCTACAACTTCCATATCTCTGCAAAGACCCTCACTGGCTGCCAACATGATACAGCGTACAATGTGATTACCTATATGCTGTGCAACTTCCATAACGCATTTCTTATCGCCATTCATTACTTCCAATGCATCTCTGATTGCCGGCAGGTCATCATTTTCAAACTCAACATCCACAACAGGTCCGGAAACCTGTACGATTTTTCCTGTATTCATCTCTGCCTCCCAATTTATCTTTCTATCTCTTCTTTTTGCGTTTCTGTGCCTTTGCACCCGCTATTACTTCTGTTATCTCCTGTGTAATAGCTGCCTGTCTGGCACGATTATATAAAATATCCAATTCATGCAGCATATCCTTTGCACTGTTTGTCGCATTTTCCATCGCCATCATTCTGGCATTCTGCTCACACGAAAATGCCTCAACAAGTGCACCGTACACGAAACCTACCAGATAATCAGGAACTATTCTGTCCATTACCGCTTCTGCTGACGGAACAAGTGCAAGTTCCTCTCTCGGTGCATCCACCGGAATATGCATTGCAGCAAAATCAGCTCTCTTGAGTGGAAGAAGCTGCTTTATCTCGACTTCCTCCGCAACCGCATTTACCATTGCAGTATAAATGATGTATATCTCATCAAGTTTTCCCTCATGGTACTGCTGCAAAAGTTCCTCTGATATGTTTCTTGCTCTGTTAAGAGAAGGATTTTGAACAGTGTAGTGAAACTGCTTGTCAATACGCACACCCTGCTGTTCAAAATAATGTCTTCCAAGTTCTCCGAGAACAAAAAGTTTATTGTTTGGATGAGTCTGAAGATGCTCATAGGCTGCTTTCATGATATTGTGATTGTATGAACCTGCAAGACCTTTGTCCGCTGTAATTACAATATAGCCTACACGCTTTTCCTCAGACTTCTTTTCTACGGCTGAATCGGATTCAAAATATATATCTTCAAATTCAGGCAAATGTCTTAAAATACGACTCATCTCTGACTGTAAAGCAAAGAAATACGGCTCTGTATCTGCAAGCATTTTCTTTGACTTTTTGAGTTTAGATGTGGAGATCATATACATGGCATTTGTGATTTTTAATGTATCCTGAATACTTCTCATTCTATCCTGAATCTCTTTAATATTTGCCATAAATATTCCTCCGGTTCTATTTAGACATTTCCTTTCCTAACTCAACGATCTTATTTATCATCTCGTCAGAAATAACTTTTTTATCATCTATCTCTTTTCCAATCTCAGGATGTTTTGTATCAAACTGTCCTAAAATATCCATCTGAAGTTTCTTTACATTCTTCTTTCCGACTTTGTCAAACACACCTGCATTTGCAAGACAGAGTGTGATAACCTGCTCATGAAGACTGAGCTGGCTGCAAAGAGGCTGCTTAAGAAGCTCCATAAGTGCTTCACCATGATCAAGCTGTGCCTTTGTAGCACTATCAAGGTCAGAAGAAAACTGTGTGAACACTTCCATTTCCCTGTACTGTGCAAGGTCAATACGGATACTTCCGGCAACTTTCTTCATTGCCTTTGTCTGTGCCGCACCACCTACACGGGATACTGATAAGCCGACATTTACGGCAGGACGCATACCTGAGAAGAAAAGATTACTCTCAAGGAATATCTGTCCGTCTGTGATAGAAATAACATTTGTAGGAATGTAAGCTGATACATCTCCTGCCTGTGTCTCTATGATAGGAAGTGCTGTTATAGAACCTCCGCCAAGTTCATCGCTAAGTCTGCTCGATCTTTCAAGAAGTCTTGAATGTAGATAAAATACATCACCTGGATAAGCCTCACGACCTGGTGAACGCTCAAGCAGAAGTGAGATTGCTCTGTATGCAACGGCGTGTTTTGAAAGATCATCATAAACTATCAAAACATCTTTTCCTTTATGCATAAAATACTCTGCAAGTGCTGTTCCTGCATATGGAGCAATATACTGTAATGACGCCGGATCACTTGCCGTCGATGAAACTACAATAGAATAATCCATTGCATCATGTTTCTTTAATGTATTTACGATTTTTGCAACCGTTGAAGCTTTCTGTCCTATTGCGACATATACACAGATAACATCCTTGCCTCTCTGGTTGATAATAGTATCTGTAGCTATAGAAGTCTTACCTGTCTGTCTGTCACCGATGATAAGCTCACGCTGGCCTCTTCCTATAGGGAACATAGAGTCAATCGAGAGAATACCTGTCTCAAGCGGTGTATCAACCGACTTTCTATCCACGATACTTGGTGCTTCCTGCTCAACAGGGAAATAATCGTCTTCCTTTATATCTCCTTCACCGTCGATAGGCTCACCTAATGCATTTACAACTCTGCCGAGGAATGCATCTCCGACAGGAATACCTGCCTTTTTCTTTGTTCTTACAACTTTTGTTCCCTCTTTGATACCGAGATCACTGCCAAAAAGAATACATCCTATTTCATTCTGTCTTATATCCTGAACCATTCCCTTGACACCGTTTTCAAAAGTTACGATTTCACCATACATTGCATGGTCTATACCATATATTGTTGCGATTCCGTCACCGACCCAGATAACCTCTCCGGTTTCTCTTGCCGAATCGTCCCAATCAAAATCTTCTATCTCTTTTTTAATTATAGATATGATATCTGTTGCGCTAATAGCTCCCAACAAATTCACCTCCCAGTCATTTTTCGTTCCAACTGGCTCAACCGCCATGTGAAACTCTTATCATATTCTTCCATCTTTGTCTTAACTACATATCCGCCAAGTAACGAATCATCCACATTCTCAGATAATTCAACGGTATAATCCGGATATTTCTTTTTAATATCATCTTTTATACTCTTTATCTCATCCTGTGACATCTCTTTTGCACTTGTTACTGTAGCACGAAGAATATGATTTTTTTCGTCCCAGTATTCATGGTAAGCCTTAAAAATATCACTAAGTTCATCGGCATTACCGACCTTGCACATTTCCTTTATGAAATTTGCGATTACGGACGAAAGTTTTGCTTTTTGGAAAATATCATCAATCACTTTTTCCTTCTTGTCAAGACTGACAACAGGACATTCCAAAACCTCTTTCAGAACAGGTGTAAGTGACAATATATCCTCAGCATCATTTACATCTTTTCTGTCAACCGACAGATCGTACAAAACCTTTGCACTATTTACTGCTGTCTGCGTCACGGCTATCACCTGTCTCTAAAATTTTTCTTGCTGCGACAACGGCGAGTTTTGCAATCTCTGCCTGTGTTGCCTGCATTGCTTTTTCATGCTGAGCCTCGATGTCTTTCTTGGCTTTTTCTTTCAAGCGTTCTGTCTCAACTCTGATGTCTTCCATCTGGGAATTATAAGCCTCATCAGCACGCTCCTTAGCATCTGCTAATATCTGGTCAGCCTCTGTCTTTGCTGTCTTAATCTTATCGTGATATTCTTTCTTAAGTTTGTCTGCCTCGTCCTCTGCATCCTTAGCACTCTTGAACTGATTATTTATCATTTTCTCTCGTGCGTTGATAACATTCATAACCGGCTGGAACAAAAACTTTCTGAATATCGCATATATGACAAGCAGATTTACGACTGTCCATAAAATATTCCACGGGTTTATACTTAACATATATTGTCCTTCTTTCAACAATCCATCAAAAAAACTGCTGCCGTATCTACAATCCGGCTGTTATTTCCACATTTTATATACGACAACACTCCGTCAATAATTAATTATCATACTTTCCTAAATGTTTATCCTCAGACGGGTTGATTATTTAAGAAGTAAGATGATAAGAAGTGCGATAACGAAACCGTAAATAGCTGTTGCCTCGGCAAGTGCACAACCTAAAAGAAGTGAACTGCTGATCTTTCCTGATGCTTCAGGCTGTCTTGCGATAGCGTCTACTGCTGAAGATGTTGCTTTACCAATACCAAGACCTGCTCCGATACCTGTTAAAACTGCGATTCCTGCTCCGATTGCTACTAATAATGTTGCTGACATAATATTAATCTCCTTTTCTGTTTCATTTAAATCTTTTCTTTAATTTAATCTTGCTGAACTATGCCCAGCAAAAATATTTCTGTTTTCAAAAATCCTTATTATACTATTCCGTTTCTGTCGCTTCTTTTATAAACAATGCAGTTAAGAATACAAAGACATATGCCTGGATAAGACCGTCAAATATATCAAAGTACATACTGCAAAACGCCGGTAATACTGCCGGAACCACAAGTTTTAGAAGCTCCATAACAACGAATGAACCAAGTACATTTCCAAATAGTCGCATACACAATGAAAGTGGCCTGATAAATATTTCCAATATATTAATTGGTAATATTATAGGCATCGGTTCTGCAAAACTCTTAAGCCATCCCTTTGTACCTTTCTGACGAATACCCGAAACCTCTATCAGAATAATACTCATCAGTGCAAGTGCTATGGTGACATTCATATCCTTTGTCGGTGGTTTAAATCCCAAAAGACCGATAAGGTTTGCTATTCCTATGTAAATAGCCACCGATGCAAGATACGGTATGTATGCAGTACCGTTTTCGCCGACTGTACCTTTAAAGAAATTGTACAATCCACTCACCGCTGTTTCTAAAACAAGCTGTTTACGACTGGGATTTTCTATACTCAGGTTTTTGACAAGCAGAACACACAAGACCAGAACTACAAGCATTATTATCCATGTAACGACAACAGACTCATAAATAGGTATGCCGCCGAATATTGGAATCTTAAATACTGTTTTACAGTTCAGTTCTTCCATCAAACTCTCTACCAGAGTATCCACAATATTCACCTCCATCTTATTTTTTAAGGAAAACATAAAAATCAAAATACCTATACGCAGGAAATCATCTGCCTGCTGAATATCAATCGGCATCTGTGATATTTTTGTGTCAACTTCCTTTCAACGACTGATATTATAACTACTGCTGTTAAGATATGTAAAAAGTATTTTTGACATAATGGTTATACATTTTTTATATACTAAATTTTACCAAAATATGCTATTATTATTATATGTTAATTTTTTGTAAACTCGGCTTAAAGACTGAATTTTCACGCATT
>ULUI01006538.1_pt1 | contig 11480 bp, 10 predicted proteins | sample 1958371 | NCBI WGS metagenome assembly ULUI01 (sample SAMEA4835756, study PRJEB28245) | human gut metagenome | biome: gut microbiome; material: fecal sample | place: Denmark | collected 2008
CTAAGATTTCACTTTCGATTACTTCATTAACAAATATCTCTCTGGTTTCATGTTTTGCCTTATAATTAACTAATATTGTTATTTGTCCCATTATTTTATTTCGCCTTTCCTTCCCTGATATAATGTAACATTAATATTTTACCAAATAATTTGTATAAATTTTCATCTGCTTCATTGCGTCAACTGTAAACCGCCACATTCTTTTGCACATTTTCCCACCGTGTGTACTGAAAATCCACTCTATGTCGTTTAACTTAAAATCAGAGATACACTACACTGATTTTTAAACTCAAAAATGGTATAATGTTTCACGTGAAACATTATACCATTTTTATTACTAATCTTCTACTGTCCTTCACAAATATTCATATATTTTTGTAACAGTTCAGCATAAAAAGATAATTGGCAATACAATGAGCTTGTTCATTGTATTGTTAAGTACCTTTTTATGGTAGAACTGTTACTATTTTTAAACAAAAATTGATTCTATTTGAAAATTTAAATTGTTCCTTGTTCCAAAGTTCTGCAGAAATGCTAAAACTTAAAATCAAACTTATATTTCAAACAATATTTTTGGATAGTAATTAACTATTTGAAAATAGTTAATTACTCTAAACAGATATTCACAACCATCTCTTTTTTGTCCTTAACACTATCCGCTGCTGTTAGCAACAAAACACAAAATATTAATATTCTCTGTTTAGTTCCATCTGGGTGATACAAATGAACCATTTTATAATGGACTCTTTTTAGGCTTACCGCCCTGTCTCGGATATTTTTTATTTAATTCCTTTTTCTTTTCAAACACGACAAAACTTCTGCTTATATCTGTATTTGGAATTGAAAAGCTAATAACATCTTTTATCCTGCAAAATAATTGTTTTTGAGCATTTTTTGATAATTCAATTTCTTCTGTCACATCACCGGATTTATATGACACAAATACACCTCCTACTCTCACAAACGGTATGCAATATTCCAAAAGTGTAGACATATTTGCAACAGCTCTTGAAACACAATAATCGAATTTTTCTCTATACTCCGTATCTCTTCCTAGTTCCTCCGCCCTCGCATGAATTGTTGTAACATTTTTCAAATCACAGATTTCTATTACTTCGTTTAAAAATTTTATTCTTTTATTCAGCGAGTCCATAAGAACAAATTCTGCATTGTCAGTTACGATAGCAAGTGGTATTCCCGGAAACCCTGCTCCTGTTCCCACATCAATAACTTTTTTACCGTCAAAGTTAATCTTTTTAATCAATGCAATACTGTCAATAAAATGCTTATAAACCACATCTCTCTCATCAGTAATGGCAGTAAGATTCATCACTTTATTTTTTTCTATCAAATGTTCATAAAACTTTTCAAACTTATCAAGCTGACTATCAGTCAAATCGATATCTGCTGCCAACGCTCCATCTTTTAGAATTTCTTTTAATTTTTCACCCATTATTCCACCTCTCTTCTAAAAAAAGCTAATCTTTCCTTTATAATCAAATCAAGAAATTAAATATAACCTTTATTATTTAACTCAGCAGTATATCACCGTTGTTTACAAAAATCACTTTCCAAGATATATAAGAAGCACCGATATATCCGCCGGTGATACTCCCGATATTCTTGATGCCTGTCCCACCGATGCCGGTCTTAATTCTTTTAGTTTCTGGACTGCTTCTTTTCTAAGGCTATAAACATCATCATAATCAATATCTTCGGGTATTTTTTTATTTTCAAGTTTTTTGTACTGCTCTACCTGTCGTAACTGTCTTTTTATATATCCCTCATATTTGAGTTCAATATTTACCTGTTCTTTTACATCTTCCGGAAGTTCTTTTCTGTCCTTGTCTATATCCTTGATTATCTCATATGACAATTCCGGTCTTTTCAGTAGTTCCGCAAGAGTTGTTCCCGACTGTAACGGTGTACTTTCATATTTTGCAAGAAGTTCCTGTACTTCTGCTCTCGCACCTACAGTTGTCTTTTTCATCCTCTCCACTTCTTCTTCAATAAGTTTTTCTTTTTCAAGCAGCTTTTCGTAACGCTCATCATCTATAAGACCTATCTCATGACCTATTCCCGTCAGACGCATATCTGCATTATCCTGTCTTAGCAAAAGCCTGTACTCTGCTCTTGATGTCATCATTCTGTACGGCTCATTTGTCCCCTTTGTCACAAGATCATCTATAAGCACACCTATATATGCCTGCGATCTGTCCAAAACGACCGGTTCTTTTCCCAAGAACTTTCTTGCCGCATTTATTCCTGCAATTATCCCCTGGGCTGCTGCCTCCTCATATCCTGAGCTTCCATTTGCCTGTCCTGCACTGAAAAATCCTGATATATTTTTAAATTCCAATGATGCTTTTAACTGCAACGGATTTATACAGTCATATTCGATAGCATAAGCATTCCTCACGATTGCTGCGTGTTCAAGCCCCGGAACTGTATGGTACATTCTGTACTGCACATCCTCCGGCAGTGAACTTGACATTCCACCTATATACATCTCATTTGTGTATAGACCCTCAGGCTCTAAAAAAACCTGATGTCTTTTTTTGTCAGCAAATCTAACAACTTTATCCTCTATTGACGGACAATATCTGGGACCCGTTCCCTTTATATTTCCAGAGTATATTGGTGACCTGTCAATATTTTCTCTAATAATTTCATGTGTTTCTTCGTTAGTGTAGGTAAGCCAGCACGATACCTGCTCTCTCTCCAACTCTTCAGGTGTATTTGTAAATGAAAACGGAACTATATTTTCATCACCTTTCTGCTCCTCCATTTTAGAAAAGTCAATCGTTCTCTTATCAACTCTTGCCGGTGTACCCGTTTTAAATCTTCTAAGCTCTATTCCGAGGTCTAAAAGCGACTGACTGAGACTGTTAGCCGCACTTAGTCCATTAGGACCTGTATATTGGCTTACATCACCATATATACATCTTGCCTTTAAATATGTTCCCGTACACATGATAACAACATTGCAAGGGTAAATTGCATCAGAAGTTGTCTTAACCCCCGCAACTTTTCCATCTTCCACAAGCACCTGTGCAACCTCACCCTGTTTTATCGTGAGATTATCCGTATTTTCAAGCACTCTTCTCATTGAATTACTGTAATTTTTTTTATCAGCCTGTGCCCTTAAAGAGTGAACAGCCGGACCTTTAGACATATTTAACATTTTTATCTGAATAAATGTCCTGTCTATGTTTTTTCCCATCTCGCCACCGAGCGCATCTATCTCCCTAACCAAATGCCCTTTTGAACTTCCACCTACATTTGGATTACACGGCATCATTGCAATACTGTCAACGCTAACCGTAAATATAAGCGTTTTTAAGCCAAGCCTTGCTGTTGCTAAAGCAGCTTCGCAGCCGGCATGACCCGCACCTATTACAACCGCATCATAACTTTCATAAGTATATGGCATTTTCTTAACCTCCATCTTATTTTCCCATACAAAATTCTTTAAATATTTTATTGACTAAATCCTCTGATGCCGTTTCACCGTTTATCAGACCAAGTCCCTTATAAGCATCCATCATATCTATTGTAAAGAAATCCTCCGGCATTTCATCGTCTATTGCCTGCAGCACGGCATCTATGCTTTCTATTGCAGCCATAACCGCCTCTTTATGCCTTATACCTGTCAAATGTACTTGATCGTTAAACGATATATCTCCGTCAAGGAATGAATTATTAACATAATCTTCTAACTCTTTCATTCCCTGTTTTGTCTCATTAGAAAATGTAATACATTCCCAGTCAAGCCTTTTTTGAATATCGTCGGCAGTCGTAACCGGGTTAAGATCAGACTTATTCATTAATATTACACCCTTTTTCTGCTGCAATATATCAATTATCTGGAAATCTGCATCATCCAGTTTTTCACTTGAATCAACAACATATATTATAAAATCACATTTATCTGCATACTCTATTGCTTTATTTACACCGATATTTTCTACAACATCATCCGTTTCATGTATTCCTGCCGTATCCACAAGATTTAAAATAACATCCCCAAGCTTAACTCGCTCCTCAAGAATGTCCCTTGTCGTACCTGCTACATTTGTGACAATGGCTCTTTCCTCATCGAGAAGCAGATTCATAAGCGAAGACTTTCCGGCATTTGGTTTTCCTACTATAACCGTATTTATCCCCTCTGACTTCATTCTGCCATCATCAAAATGCTCAACAAGCTCATTAAGCTTATCTTTATCCCTCTCAAGTTTATCTCTTAATTCAAACCTAAACTTTCCAAGGTCATAATGTTCAGGGTCGTCAAGTGCAGCTTCTATATATCCCATATCATAAAGTATGTCCTGCCTTATATCCTCAATATATTTTGATAAATTTCCTTCAAGCTGGCTCAGTGCACTGTCTAAAGCATAATTATTTTCAGATGATATAAGCTTCATTACAGCTTCAGCCTGTGCAAGATCTATTCTTCCATTAAAAAATGCCCTTTTGGTAAATTCACCCGGCTCAGCAAGAGCAGCTCCGTTTTTCAGTACCGTTTCCAAAATCTTTTTTACTATAAATGGTCCTCCGTGTGAATCAATCTCTATCACATCTTCCCTTGTATAACTGTTAGGTTTTTTCATAACCAAAACCATAACCTCGTCTACAACTTTCCCCTCATCAACGATAAATCCATAATGTATCGTATGTGTATCTGTTTTTTCAAAAAACTTATCATCAGACTGCACATCTTCTTTCTCACATTCTGATGACAGGTCTATCTGACTTCTTTTTCTAAATATCTTACCGGCGATAGTCATAGCATCATCTCCGCTTATTCTTATTACTCCTATTCCACCGCCCATTCCACTTGCAATACTCGCAATAGTTTTTGTATGCATCAAAACCTCCAAATTTAATATAAAGCAAAAGGGACTGAAAACCAGCCCCTTTCCTTATTCATAGTTACCATCTGCCAGCAACTATTCTCCGTCTGTTGCATTTTTTGTTTCATCAAGAACTACATCTTTATTTTCATCGTATCTGTTATAATTTTTCCTATATGAATTATTATACTTTTTATAACCACCATTATTTCTGTATCTTGATTTATTACCATAACCATACTTTTTCTTCTTATCGTATTCCTTTTCAAAGCCCGGCTTTAAAGAAATAACAACTTTTCTATATGGCTCCTCACCTTCACTGTGAGTTTCAACATATTTATCATTCTGAAGTGTAGAATGAATCACTCTTCTCTCATAAGGATTCATCGGCTCTAAAATAACACTCTTATGAATCCTCTTAACCTTATGTGCAAGATTTCTTGCAAGATTTTCAAGAGTTTCCTTTCTTCTCTGACGATAATTTTCTGTATCTATCTTTACTTTAACATACTCTTCTGTCTTTTTGTTTATCACAAGACTTACAAGATACTGAAGCGAATCAAGTGTAACGCCTCTCTTACCGATGAGCATCCCCATCTCATCTCCTGAAAGTTCAATATTCATCTGATTTTCAACTTCATTATATTCAATCTCAATATCGACATCCATCTCCATTGCCTTGAATACATCATTTAAGAATTCTACCGCTGTTTCTCTTATATCATCAAGCTTTTTGACACGGATAACAGCAACTTTACTGAATAATCCAAGTATTCCTGAACTTCCTTCTTCTAAAACTTCATATTCCACTTTGTCACTTGTAGTTTCCAGTTCAACCAATGCATTTGTCAATGCATCATCAACTGTTTTTCCTGTAAATTCTCTCCAATCTGACATATTCTCCTCCATTTCCATAACAGTCAATGCGATTATTGATATTCACACTAAGTGTTATAAACAGCAACCTTACTTTTTCTTCTCTGTCTGGCTTTTACCGCTGCTCTGCGAATTTATACGATATTCTTTCTTATCTTTGTCACCGGTATCACGAGCCAGCATATTTGCATAAGCCGCTATACTGCCTTTTTTATAATTCTTGTTTCCGCCATTATTAGGTGAGTCTTTTTTACTGACTGTACTTGCATTTTTATTTATCCCGCTGTTTTTATTTGAACTCTTAGCCTGCGTGGTCTTATTGTTAATGGAACTCGTCCTCTGTTTAGCTATATCCTGCATTGTGGTATTAGGATCAAGCCCCATCTTTTCCATGCGCTTTTTATTCTTCTCAACATTTTTTGCCATCTCGGCATCCATATCTATCTTTGAGAAATAGACATTTATTCCAATTCCCTGGAATATACGAAATACATTACCTGCAACCCAGTATATACCAACACCTATTGGGAACATAAAACACATCAGACCGGTAATAAATGGCATTACATTATTCATAGTCTTCATAGACTGTGCCGTAGGATTGTCTGATGCATCCGGCTGCTGTGTTCCTGCCATACTTATCTTCGTGCTGAGTATCTGTGTCACCACCGATAAAATCGGAATAATAACACTTACACTCTTTATTGCCGGAGTATCTGCAATATTCAACCCTAAGAATGTGTTGATATGCTTTGATTTTTCTGCTACTTCCATAATAGCTGTCTTTAAATCAGGGCACTTTGCTGCAAGCTGTGTCCATGCATTCGTATTGAACTGTCCAAGTACATCTACAAAATAACTTATATTATCACTATTTTTTGCTGCTGATACAGCATTTGTAACAACATATGTGCTTGATGAAACCATCTTTGAGAGCTGCTCAACGCTTACTCCCGCACTTTTAATCTGCTGTGCGATTCCGCTGTAAACATCATATACTTGAGGTACATATGCCGGAATATTATAAATAACACGATATAACGCAAATAATATAGGAAATGTTATCAGCATAGGCAGACATCCGCTTGCCGGACTTACTCCATATTTCTGATACACTGCCTGAGTTTCTAAAGACATCTTCTGCTGTGATGCCTGATCTTTCTTATTTTTATATTTTTTCTGAATCGCCTGAATTTCAGGATTCATTATCATCGACATTTTTGAGAATTTCTGCTGTTTGATCTGCATTGGCATCATCAGACCATTTACCAAAAATGTAAACAAAATCATACAAATTCCTGTATTCTCAATACCGAAATTCGCCAATAAAGCATATAATGCCTGTAAAATATAACCCAGAACTCTCGCTATCGGTCCTAAAATAGCACCTTGGTAAGTTGTTAAAATTACATTCATAAATTATAAGTCCTCCTGTGCCAAATCAAAGGGGAATCTCAAGGAACCGGATCGTACCCGCCCTTCGCAAAAGGATGACACCTCAAAATTCTTTTTACAGCCAAAAAACTCCCTTTTAAAAAACCATACTTTTCCAGTGCTTCTATCGCATATTGCGAACAAGTAGGTGTATATATACACGTCGGTCTTCCTTTCAAGGGAGATATATATTTACGATATATTTTTATTATAAATACAAGTATTGATTTCATAGTTAATCATCTCTTAAAATTTTATGCATCTTACCCAAATGTAAAAATGCACTTGCAATATCACTATACTTTTTACCTTTAGCTGTATTTCTAGCAATTATAACAATGTCATAACCCCTGGCAAACTTTTCTTCATTTAATCTGATACTCTCTCTTATCAATCTGGTAACCCTATGCCTGACAACACTGTTTCCAACTTTTTTACTGACTGTAATCCCATATCTGTTATTACTGCTGCCATTTTTTAGTATATACATAACCAAATATCTGTTGGCATAGGATTTACCATGATGATATACATTTAAAAATTCAAAATTTTTTGAAATCGATATAAACACAACTTTTCCCTCTACAAAGGCAAATCTTTATGATAGAAGAAAAGGTCACATAAATGCGACCTATGCGGATAACTTATGTCTTCCTTTTGCTCTTCTGCTTGCTAATACTTTTCTTCCATTAGCTGTCTGCATTCTCTTTCTAAAACCATGAACCTTTGATCTTGATCTTTTCTTTGGCTGAAATGTCATCTTCATTACAAAACACCTCCTTTATTTCTACTTCTACGCATATAATCACGCATATCACATATTATATTAGCAAAAGAGCAATTCGTCAAGTAAAATTCTTGATTTTAGATGAATTTAATAAAACCAGTGCTATTAGTTTTATAAACTCCGCTGGTACACAGATGTTTATATACCATGATAACTTTAAACATTCCAAAATAACAATATTTACCCATATATCCGATTAATATAAACACTGTTAATATTAACATTAAAATCACATCATTTAACACATTTTCAACAGTTTTATTCACAAGTTAATACTGTTAATCAAAAAAATTGTTTATATGTTGATTGTATCAATAACATATTATAATAGGAAGAAACTTTTTTATTTCTATTTCCACAATTAATATTCCACATTAATAATCAACATCATTAACATAGCTGTTTATATAGTGTAAAGTCCTATAAATACTGTATTTAAGAATGTTGATAAAATGTATGTTCGTCAAGAGTTATGAACAAAATGTGCACAATTTGTGGATAACTCTCCCTCTTTGCAACATACTTTCAACAGTTATCCACAAAGTTATTAACATTATCCACTTTTTTGCCGAAATTTCGTGTTTTTTTGTCTTTTCTAATAAATAACAAGTTATGCACAATTTTTGTTAATTTAGTGTTGATAACTGTTAATTAGTTATAAATTTCAGTTTTAACTTCATTTTCAACATTATTAACAACATATCAACAGTTTTTATTAACATCTATGCACTTTTGTTGATAATAACTTGTATTTTATGCCTTTTTGAGATAAAATGATTATATATGATGTGTTATTAGTGCCTATTTTATCTTTATTTAGATAGGTTATTAACATTTTGGAAATTTTTAAGAAATGAGGTACAAAGTCTTGGAAAATGAACTTTATGAAAGATGGGACGAAATCCTTGAGCGAATGAAAGTGGATTTTGATATTTCTGATGTATCCTATCGTACTTTCATTAAAAAATTAAGTTTGTATGGCGTAAAAGACAATACTATTACCATATTAATAGATGATACAAGCATTGGAAGCAACAGCAAACAGTTTATTGAACAGAAATACAACACTTTTCTTTCTGTTGCGATTGAAGAAGTTACTAATGTTCATTATGAACTTACCTACATTTCTTTAACTGAGCTTGATGCCAAAAATTCCACTAATATGCCTGAAAAAGAAGAAAAAAAAGTGAGGTTGAACCCATCCATTAACCCTAACTACACCTTTGACACTTTTATTGTCGGCGACAACAATGACTATGCCCATGCTGCATCTTTGAAAGTAGCCGAAGAACCCGGTGATACTTACAACCCTCTTTTTATATATGGAGGTGCCGGACTCGGTAAAACCCATCTGATGCACGCCATCGCCAACTATATTTTGGAGCACGACAAGACCAAAAAGGTCGTTTATGTTACAAGCGAAACTTTTACAAACGAAATAGTTGATGCCGTTCGAGACAGCAAAAATGAACATTCCACAGCACGACAGGATTTTAGAAATAAATATAGAACGGTTGATGTACTCCTTATAGATGATATTCAGTTTATTGAAGGAAAAGAAGCTACGCAGCTTGAATTTTTCCATACATTTAATCATCTTCATGGTTTAGGAAAACAAATTATCATATCCAGCGATAAACATCCTTCTACAATGACTACGCTAGAAGAACGTCTTCGTTCCCGTTTTGAGATGGGACTTACTGTTGATATAAAAACGCCTACCTATGAGACAAGAATGGCGATTCTCCGCAAAAAAGTCATCGAGGAAAATATTGCTATAGACGATTCTATATTAGATTACATTGCTTCTAATATAATATCAAACATACGAGAGTTACAGGGTGCCATAAATAAAGTAATCTCTTTTTCAAACCTATGCGGCAAAGAAGTCACAATGGAACTTGCCAAAGAAGCTTTGTCAGATATGATAAATCCGAATATGAAACGACAAATAACCATTGATTATATTACCGAGACTGTTGCAGATCATTTTGGAATTACAGTTAAAGACCTTATGTCTACTAAGCGTAATTCAAATATTGCATTTCCTCGTCATATCTGTATGTATTTATGCCGCCAGCTTACAAGCAGTCCGCTTGCAGAAATTGGTAATAAACTTGGCAACAGACATCATTCTACTATACTTCATGGTATTGAAATAATAGAGAAGAAATTAAATGATCCGGACAACAATGAGGACCTTATAAAAACTCTTGATGTCCTGAATAAGAAAATTGACCCTCAATGATCTTTTAATTAAGTTTTACTTTATATAAGTAATAACATTTACAGTTTATATCCGACTATGGATGTAATCTGTGTATTTTTGTTGATATAAAATTGACATATCGACAATTTTTGTTGATACAGATTAACATTTCCCCAATTTTCACTTTTGTAATTGTGGATAATTTAGCAGTTATCAACATCAATTCAGATTTTGTTAAGATAGTTATCCATACTGACTAATTCAGTATCCACAGTGGTTTGAGGTACTTTTCAACTTATCAACACCCCCTACTGCTGCTACTGCTGAATTTACTATTATTATTTTTTATTTTTTTTCTAAAAAAGTTTTGAAGGGAGTTATACACAATGAACATCATTTGTGATAAAAGTAAATTACTCGACGGTATAAATATTGTTCTTAAAGCTATTCCGGGGAAATCAACTATGGCAATCTTAGAATGTCTTGTTATTGAAGCTGAGAATAATATTATTAAGCTTATTGCCAATGACCTTGAGATTGGTATTGAAACTGTAATTGAAGGTCAAATTGTTGAAGAAGGTAATGTTGCTATAGGAGCAAAAGTATTTTCAGACATTATTCGTAAATTACCATCTGAGCAGGTAGAGATTAGTGTTAATGAAAACTATCAATTATTTATTAAATGTGGAAAGGCAAAGTTCAATATTGCAGCTAAACCTACAGATGAATTTCCATACCTCCCACAGATTGTTAAAGAAAAACATGTAGAAATATCTCAATTTACGCTTAAAGATATTATCAGACAGACTGTCTTTAGTATTTCTGATAATGAAAATACTAAAGTTATGACAGGCGAATTATTTGAGATTACTGCTAATAAATTAAAGGTTGTTTCTCTTGATGGACATAGAATATCTATAAGAAATGTTGAGTTAAACAACTCCTATGACAATATCAGCGTTATTATTCCTGGTAAAACGCTCATTGAGATTAACAAGATTCTTAATGGAGGTGTTGATGATATTGTTAAGATTTATTTTACGGACAAACATATACTTTTTGAGTTTGAAAGTACAGTAGTTCTTTCAAGACTTATAGAGGGTGAGTATTATAAAATAGATAAGATGCTTTCAAGTGATTATGAAACTAAGATTACAGTAAATAAAAAAGAAATGCTCGACAGTATTGACAGAACAACTCTTCTCATGAAGGAAGCTGAAAAGAAACCTGTTATTATTGATATAAAGGACAATAGTATGGGACTTGCAATGAATTCGTCTATTGGTTCGATGGATGAAGAAATAGATGCAGTTAAGGAAGG
>ULUI01065649.1_pt1 | contig 11042 bp, 9 predicted proteins | sample 1958371 | NCBI WGS metagenome assembly ULUI01 (sample SAMEA4835756, study PRJEB28245) | human gut metagenome | biome: gut microbiome; material: fecal sample | place: Denmark | collected 2008
CCCCCACTTAGGAGGCAGCTGAAAAAATTTCGAGAAAAATTGTATGTCTATCTTGACACAACCAGGATTGACCTATGCCAATCACGGCAGACAGGAGACTTATCAAGCGGCTTTTGAGCAAGCACGGGGAAGAAGCTTCTAGACAGCTTATTGAATTGCACAGGGCAGATACACTCGGGCAGTCTTCAATTTGCATTCCCCGCCTTGCAACTTTTGAGACTGCAAACGCAATGATAGATGAGCTGTTACAAGAGGAGAAGTGCTTCTCATTAAAAGACCTTGCTGTCAATGGAAACGACATGATGGCGATCGGGCTGAAGGGAAAGTCAATCGGCAATGCCTTGCAAGCCTGTTTGGATGCGGTTATGGATGAAAGAGTGGCAAATGACCACACAGCCCTACTGACACTCGCTCAGGAACAAATGATAGCAGATACCGATCAGATATTATCTGATTTCGCGAATGACTACAAAAGAATGTCCTGACTCTAATGCGACTGCAAATGACAAGAGGGATACCGGCAAAGGGTATCCCTCTTGTTTTAGTTAGATGTGATTATACCATGTTGTCAGTTCAGATCACCGGCGGCCTTGATCTTCACCCGGTTGGTGTTGCCGGGATAGTAAGCCAGAGGTACATCCTCCATTTCGATGATCTCCACAGTCTCACGCACGGCGCCGGCCTCGACCGCAAGCTCAATGGCTTCGTTCTTGGCCTTTTCCAGCGACTGCTCACGGGGCAGCTCGTCGTAGTTCATCAGCTTTTCATAGGTGCCGCTGACCTTGGAAATGGCAGAGCCGATGGCGTTGGCGCAGCCGAAATGCTCCGGCTTCAGGACCGTTGCCGCGCCGCTGATCTTCTCCGGCAGGATGATGGAGCCGCCGCCCACAAGGATCAGATCTACGTCCGCGTTGGAGACCTTCATGGCGTCCACGCTGTCTTCCACCAGTGCGCGGATCGCAGCCATGGCCTTGTCCGCCACTTCCTGAGAAATGGTTTCCACCTTGGACTTGTCGCCCAGCTCCACCATGCCCAGCCGCACGGCGATATCAGTGGCGGTCATCACATCGCCGCCGAACACAAGCGCCTTTTTTGTGATCTCATAGCCCACGCTGTCGGGGCCGACGGTCACGCTGCCGTCATCCCTGACACGCACGATGGAGCCGCCGCCCAGGCCGATGGAGATAACGTCCGGCATCCGGAAATTGGTGCGCACACCGCCAATGGTGACGGCCACGCTGGATTCTCGGGGGAAGCCGTTCTGGATCACGCCGAGATCGGTGGTCGTACCGCCCACATCTACCACGATGGCATCCTTCAAGGAGGAGAGGTAGCTGGCGCCGCGAATGGAGTTCGTGGGGCCGCAGGCAACCGTCAGGATCGGATAGCGGCGGGCGTGCTCCATGGTCATGAGCGTGCCGTCATTCTGGCTGAGATACACGTCTGCATTGACAATGCCCTCATCCCGCAGGCTCTTGGCAAAGCCCTCGGTGAAGCGCTCGGCTACCTGCCACAGCGCGGCGTTCAGGATCGTGGCGTTTTCCCGCTCGATCAGGCCCATAGAGCCGATCTCGCTGGAGATGGAAATATGGACGTCCTCGCCCATGATCTCCCGGCAGAGCTTGGCCGCCTCCACCTCATGGTCATTGCGGACGGTGGAGAACACACTAGAAATGGCAATGGACTTCACGCCCTTTGCCTTCATCTCCTCAAAGAACGACTTGGCGGCAGCGGGATCCAGCGGGGCCAGTTCCCTGCCGTCATATTCAAAGCCTCCTCCGATGATGGTGCTGCCCACGGCCACCTTCTGAATATCCTCCGACCAGTCCACCATGGGACGGATGCCGGTGGTGGCAGGCGCGCCGATGCGCAGGATGCCGATGGGGGCCAGATTCTTGCGCTCCACAATGGCGTTGGTGCACTGGGTCGTACCCAGCATTGCCTGATGGATCTGCGCGGGATCCACACCGGAGACCTCCAGCACCGTGCGCATAGCGCCCAGAACACCGTCGTAAATATCCGCAGAGGTGGGATACTTGATGTCCGCCACCACCGCGCGGTTCTCGTCCACCAGGACGGCATCCGTATTAGTGCCGCCCACATCAATTCCGAGTTTATACATGATCAGTTACCTCCCTTGCAGCGCTCTTCCAGAGGAATGTAATCCGTGTCCACGCCGAAATAGCGGGGGCCTACCAGCTCAATGCCCTTTTCCGTCCGCCACAGGTGGAAGCACTTGAGACCGACCACCATGACACGTTTGCCGTACTTGAGGCCGTCTGTGGTAACGGGGATATAGGTCTCCGTATCCACCAGAGAAATGAGGTCGGGGGTGGTAGCCAGGATCTTGCCGTCCACCGTGGCGGTCAGGTTCTCATTCTGGAACTCCACATAGGCGGTATGGCCCTTGTACTCACCGATGCCCTCCAGCACGACCTTGCCGAAGTTGAAGCCGGCCCGGGTCTCCCGCAGCACATCCGCGATCTTGCCCTTAAAGAGCTTGAAGCCCTCGGACATTTCAAGGAAATGCTCCTCCGGCGTCTGGTCACCGCAGTCCTTGACAGTGCGGATGGCCTTGCCCAGCTGCTGGCTGCGGGTGACGATGCCGTGGACGCCAAATTCCTTCATCTGTTTGCCGCTCATGGGATAAAGAGACACGGAGACGGAAGCGCCGCAGCTCATGGTGACCGACCGGGCCAACTCCTCCGTCCATTTGTTGGTGATGGTCTCAAAGATGCAGCTGTTGCCCTTCTCGTCCACCAGCGCCATCGGCGTTGCCTTGATACCGCCGATGGTAAAGGTCACCATCTGCAATTCAGGGAAGGCACGGCCCATGCCGTCCACATCCACCATCGGCATATTCAGCCTGGCCGCCGCAGCGATGGGCAGCATGGAGTTGACGCCGCCGGCCTCGATGGGCATAAAGGCGTAGATCTCCCTGCCGAAGAACTTGGAGACCATATCAAAGAGCTTTTTGTATTCGTTGCCGCCGATGGCCTTCTCCGCCAGTACCGTCGGCGCGCCCATCATGGCGATGGGGACAACAAGGGCGTCATCCGGCACCTCCTCCGGGTCCAGCAGCGTGACAGGGCCGCACTCCTGTACGGCGCCGATGGCCACCAGCTTGCCTACATAGGGATCACCGCCACCACCGGCGCCCAGCAGCGCCGCACCGGTGGCAATATCTTCGATCTCAGGGATTCCGATTTTTCGCATGACCTTTTCCTTCTTTCGTTATAATTGCAGTATGCAGGAGAAGCGGGCAGATACCCGCTCCTCCTGCGGCAGATATTACGCAGCCTGCTTTGCGGGCATCCGCTTTGCGGACGTCAGCTTCGCGAGGCCCACATAGAGGACCAGAGAAACCACAATACCGTTGACCGGGCCCACAAAGAACGGCCAGTTCAAAAACGGCAGAGCCTCGACAAGACCAGGGAAGCTGGCGAAGGTACCGCCGGTGATGCAGGCAAAGACGGCGCCAATAGCAAAAGAGATGACGCCGACGGCGGAAAAACCGGGGCGGGGGGAGAAATTCTCCCGCTTGCCCTTGCCCACAATCCAGTAGGAGGCGATCAGCACGCCGGCCAGCGGCGGGATCAGCGCAGACATGAGGGACAGGAAGCTCTGAAAAGCATTCAGCAGGCCGAAGGCTGCCAGCAGCGTGCCGATGGCGCCGGCCACACCGGTGGTGACCTTGAACTTGCTCTCGTCAAAGCCAAGGAGATTGCTGAGGGCCAGGCCGCCGGAATAGGCGTTGGTAACGTTGGTGGTCCAGGTGGCCAGCACCAGTGCCACAAGGCCGACAAACGGCACGCCCAAAGACGCAAGGATGGCGGAGATGTCATACTGGCCTGTGACGATGCTCATGAGTGCGCCGGTCAGCAGCATGAAAAGGCCCGCGGGAATAACGCCCACAACGGAGGACTTCACCACATCGCTGCGGCTCTTGGCAAAGCGGCAGTAGTCGGCGGAGATTACGCCGCCCAGGGCGAAGGAGGCAACCACCATCGAGATGCCAAACACCATACCGGAGGAGTTCTCGGGCGCATAGTTTGTGATGGCGCTGCCGCCGTCATTTGTGACGATACCGGCAATGAGACCGTACAGGCAGACGATGACCAGAAGCGGCACGGCGATGTAGTTGAGCCACTTGAGGCCCTTGAAGCCGACGCAGGCCGTCAGCAGCATGATAACGCCCCAGACGATAGAGCTGATAGAGATAAAAATCGGAGTCGCCTCCGTTCCCAGCATATTGGCTACCATGCTGGCAAAGGCGCTGCCGCAGGTGGCAGACTGGATACCGAACCAGCCAACGCAGGCAATCGCAAGAAGCGCGCTGATAATATAGCGTGCGCCCTTTTCGCCCAGCGCCCCGGAGGCCATCACGGACACCGGCAGCCCGGTATCGCATGCCTGCATGCCGATGCAGATCATGTAGACGCAGATCAGGCCATAGCCGATCAGAATGGACAGGACGATCTGACCAAGGCTCAGTCCGCCTCCGGCCAGCACGCCGCCGATCATCAGGCAGGGAACACAGATCATGCCGCCCGCCCAGACTGCCGCGATGGACAGCCAGCTCTGGCGCTGCGATTCATCAATTTTAAAGCCGCTGTTGTTTTCACGCATGGGAAAACACCTCTTTCTCTTGGGTATATTCTGAGTCCGAACCAAAGAATGGGGCAAGTATAACACTTCAAAGCGGTGAAGAATACTGTCGGATAGGCAGAAAAAATGCTTCGCTGTTTGTCCCTTGGGACAAACAGCGAAGCATTCCTTATTGTAACTATCAACGAACCTCATGAAGGAGCCGGTAAACCGCGGCGCTGCGGTAGAGCTCGATGGTCTCCGGCATTTTTCCCAGACGATAGCCAAGCAGATCCGCAATTCTTTGCAGCCGGTACTTGATGGTATTCTTATGAAGAAACAGCATCTCCGCAGTTCGGGTAACGCTGCTGTCGCAGTCCAAAAGGTAAACACAAGCCGTATCAAGGAGGTCATGATATTCCCGGTCGGCCTGTAAAGCCGCCAGCGGCATGGTGCGCCGCACAGCAGCGGTCTCTCCCTCGTCAATGCGTTTGCGGCAGGAAGCCGCCAGCTCCAGTTCCCCTTGCAGGAACATCCTTTTATGCGGGAAAATACGCTTGGCATCCTCCAAATTGTCAAGTGTTAACAAATATGCTCTCCGGCAGCTTGTCGTATTGGACAATCCGCTGCATCGCACCACAACAGCATCCGGGCTGGTCTTCAACGCACACGACAGGATCTCCCGTATTGCGCTCTCGGTTTCCCTCAAAGAATGCGGTGTGCTCAGGCACATGACCGGCTGTCCCTCATAGATCGCGCCCACAACGGTATCCGCACACTGTCTGGCCAGGGCCAGATCCTGCTCCATCCGCTCCTCCACTTCCCCGGCATCCGCACCGCACAGCATCCACAGCTCGTGAAGTGAGGCAACGTCTACATGAAAGATCTCCGCCAGACGGCGCATCTTCAGCGGCTCGTCCTGCAGAATTGCCCGCAGCAATTCATGGATCGCCACAGCGCCATGCTGCTTTCCCCAGATATTGATACAGATTCTCACGATGTCTGCCGCCTGCTCCACCAACGAAGCCCCCAGCGGAGCGCCGACCTTGATCAGCGCCAGATGGAGCGGCTGGGCCAGGTCTGAGCGGATAGAAACGCAGGACATTTCCGCATCCGCAAGAAAGGGGCAGGGTACGCAGATCTGCTCCGTCAAAAGCTGCAGGCAGCGTTCTATCCCCTCCCGGACCGTATCCTCCATACCGCTGGGCCAGGTCGCGAGATTCAGGATGTTTCCTTCATGGGTGGTCAGTGCCGCGGAGCACCCAAGCTCCGCGCACAGCATTTGCAGCGCGGTCCCCACCGTCTGCTGGTGGTGCGGCGCCGAGGAGATCCGTGCAAGAATGTCCGACACAAGGGAGCCCGGGACCAGGCGGTCCTTGTAGATGCACTCTGTCACGTCGGTGATCAGGTCGCTGTAACGGAGATGCCGCTGGCCCTCCGGCATACAGATCAGGACGAAATCATTGGCGTCAGCGATCTCGATCAATCGCCGGTCCACCCGGGGGAGGTAGACGCCCACATAATACAGCACCATCCCCACTTCCCCGCCCTCAATGAGCCGCAACAGATTGGAGCACTGGCACTCCACATCATTGATGCAGTTAAGAAAGCCGGTAATGACGATCTCACTGCCGGGGTATTTGTTATGGCGAAACACCTCGTTGATCAGGACCCCCGGATCGGTAGATTCCAATACGGAGATCGAAGACACGACCTTTTTCAGCCCGCCTGCGCCGCCAATAACGCGTGCATGTTGCAGGGACGGCAGCTTCAGCAGGTCGGATACAGTCACGCTCATGCTCTCACCTCTTTTTAATTGATATAGGCTTATAATATGGTAGTTTGTACCTTTGCCTTTTCTATTTCAAGTAGCTTTTTCAACCCCTGGATTTCCCTTGTGAGCCGGTCATACTCAGTAAAGGCCTCTACGACCTGTTCGTCATCTTCAAATGTGGGGCGCGCGGGGAACTTGGTGTGAATGATAAATGACTTCTCCAAACCCTCCGGGAAGCGAACTTTAATGGTGTTTTCCTTCTGGGCGATGACAATGCCAGTCCCATACTGCTTATGTGTTACCCGCACATTCAGTAAGGAGATTGACCGGAACTTATCCAATTCAATATCTTTTGCTTGAATCTGCGTCTCAAGACTATCAATTCTTTCCTGCACTTTCGCCTCTTCCTTCAGGCGGAGTTGCTCTTTGTTATAGGCAGAGGTGCTTTCCGACTTGGGGATATAATAGATACCCTGGTAGAAATTATAGGCACGAGAACAGTAGATAACATCGAAAGCGAGAAGGTGCAGACTATCATCATGATAACATTCATCACCACAGATAGCCCAATGCTTCTCAAGGAGTGCTGGGCGTATTCGAAGAGCGTCAACAACCAGATCGCACATTCCATAATAAGCGCTTAGCTTAAAGGTTTGCCCTGAGCCAATATCAATTCCGTACTCGATATGTTTTGCAAACTCCTCGGCTTCACTGTATTTGTAAATATAGTTCTCTTCCGGGGCATAGAGTGCCAAATAGGTGAAGGCACAATGACGGTTCTGCCCGTACTTCCAGTAACTCGGGAATGTGCGTTCACGGACTGCCTCAATCCCATCTAGAAACTCCTCAACATGGTCTTGCCGCAACTGAAGATTGCCTTGGTCATCGGCGAAGAGGACTTCGACAAAAAGACGCTCTACCTCATCAGGCTCTTGCTCAGCCATCTTCACGATCCCGTTTGTGGGGGATACCTGCCCATTATCGAGCAACACAGAGCACTCTTTTGTGGCGGCTTTGAATTTCTCGGCAAAGGTCATATCCTCGACTTCTTCGCTGAACCAGACATCCTGAAAACAGCGGACAGCACGCCACTTGAAAATCTCGTCATGTTCCGCATTGTTGATCCACTCAAAGTTATCCTCGTAGCGCTGGATGAGCGTATTGAGATTAGCGGTGTTCATGGGTCGGTCTCCTTGTTTTATATCTGGTAGTAAATTTCCTGAGTTTAGTATCATCATTGTAGTCGCACCTACAGTAAATGGCAAGAGAAAAGGCCGTCATTGTGGAAATGTCTTGAGCTATTCTTGAATGATAGATCCCGCCTTTACAGACCGATTTGCAATACGATATAATAAACCGTGCCAGCGTGGGCTCTGCGTTTCATGGGACAAACTGAGCAGGGAATGCAGACCATGCTCAGCCGTATCCTAGATCACATTAGTTTGGAGTCCGTCCGAGCTACATGGGAGGCGGGGCTTTATCTCTATCGTACCGACTTCCCTGTACAGCTTGATGCGAAAGTTGCATGCTGGTACGGAGAAAAAGAGGGCCATATGAAGAAAGCCATCCAGAAGCTGCGGAAGGTTTATCCAAAGCTGACGGTGCGCTGTTTCTCAGACTTCGGCCACGGTGACATTATCAACCATCCTGAACTGTTTGTTGAAGAGATGATCTAGTTCATGAATTTGTCGGTTTAATTGAATAGTAGGTCAAACGAAACGTTTCAAGTATTCAAACGGAACTTGATGCTAACACCAATATGACAAAACGGCTCCAAAGTAGAAAGGCTGAACTATATGAGCAATACCGAGCGGGTAGCATAAGCAGAGAGAAATTTGCTGATATCCAGTAGAAGGATTCAGAGAAGCTGGCAAGACTCTCAAGTAGAGCTGAAGAGATCGAGCGGCTTCTGGTAGAGCAATATGAGTCCCGAGGTAATCTTGCGACGGGAAAAAGAACAGCAGATCAGATCATCCTGCTTAAAGAGTATGATCCGGAAATAATTAGGAATTTTGTAGAGCGGGTTCGTGTGTACCCTTCAGGAGAGATTGAGATAGATATGCGTACTTCGAGCGGGTTTGCATTTGTAACGGCAAGCTAAAACAATAAGCGGCCCACTTTGGAGGCAGCTGAAAAAATTCCGAAAAAACTGTATGTCTATCTTGACACAACCAGAGGGCTTCATCACCGGCATGGCGTCAAAGATGTTCGTCGTCGCGGGGCCGGTCATCGTGTTCGGCACGCTCACAAGCGTCGTGTACGGCGTTATCCTGATGCTGCTGTAAAAAAGGAGAGATGCCGCGGCATCTCTCCTTTTTTGATTCATTTCGCCCGCTGGATGCGCTTTTCGTTTTCGTGCGCGCTGGGGATGACCAGCGGCGCCTGCTCCACAATGACCGACGAGGTGTCCAGTCCGTACCACTGAATGGCCGAGCCCGCCGCGCGGCGGACGGCGTATTTGAGGTTCAGGATGATCTCGTCCGTGCGGCTCAGCTCCGACATCAGCGGCACCGCGCGGCGCAGCATCAGAAACTTGAAGCTGCCCACCTGCGAGGGGCCGTAGATCGAATACTTTCTCTCCTGCGGTGGCAGCTCCCCGCTCTCGAGCAGGTCGCGCACGATCTGGCGCAGGTAGATGTTCACGCGCTGGTCATTCTTGAAGCCGAGGTTGAGCTTTACGCGGAAAATATAGTCCGTGCCAAACGTCTCGACCTGATAGTTCATCGCGTTTGGCTCGTCGAGCACATGCACACTCAAAAACCAGTAGGCGCGGGCGCGCTTGGGGTCCTTATCGAGGATGGAGTAGAGTGTGTTGCGATCGATCGTCTCCATATCGTCGCTGCTGCCGATGTAGACAAGGTTCTGCGTCAGCTCCGGCAATGCACTGTCGCCGCGCAGCGCGGCAAGATTCTCCGTATAGTCACCAAGCTTGAGGCGCACGCTGTATTTCTGCTCGAGTTGTGTGCCGCGGTGCCAGATGATCATAATCGACAAAAGCAGCAGCGCCATAATGACCGCCACATAGCCGCCGTGCGCAAATTTCGACAGGCTCGAGAGGAAAAACACCGTCTCGATCGCGCCGAAGACAATGAGCACGCCCCACGCGAGCGCTTTCTTCCCTCGCACACGGGAAAGATACACGAACAGAAGCAGCGTTGTCATCAGCATCGTCACCGTGATGGCAAGGCCATAGGCCGACTCCATGCGCGCGCTCGAGCGGAACAGCAGCACGATGAACGTGCAGCCCACCCAGAGGATCTTGTTGACCGTGTCGATGTAGATTTGACCCTTGGTCTCGGCGGGATACTGCACCTTCAGGTGCGGCATCAGGTCGAGGCGGATGGCCTCCGATACCAGCGTATAGGAGCCTGTGATGAGCGCCTGCGAGGCGATCACCGCCGCGAGTGCGCTCAAAATGACCGCCACCGGACGCAGCGCGCCGGGCAGCATCAAAAAGAACGGGTTCAGGCTCTCAAGCGATGCAAGCGCCGCGTCGCCCCGACTGCTGAGCAGCCACGCCCCCTGCCCCAGATAGTTGAGGATCAGGCAGATCTTGACGAGCGGCCAACTGATGTAAATGCTCTCGCGGCCTACATGGCCCATGTCGGAATACAGCGCCTCCGCGCCCGTCGCGGCCAGAAACACGCTGCCGAGGATCATAAAGCCGAGTTTATTATAAGGGCTCACGAGAAGCTCCACCGCGTGCGCGGGGTTGAACGCCCGGAGCACCTGCGGCATGGAGAAAATGTTCATCGCCCCCGTCGCACCGAGGAAGAGGAACCACACGAGCATCACCGGGCCAAAGGCCTTGCCGATGCGGCTCGTGCCCGCGTGCTGCACGGCAAAAAGCGACGCGATGATGCAGAGCGTGATGATGATGACGCCCGTCTGGCGGCCTCCGAGGAGCCTGTCCATCATCGCGATACTGCGAAGTCCCTCAACCGCCGAGGTCACGGTCACCGCAGGCGTCAGCACGCCGTCGGCAAGCAGCGCCGCGCCGCCAAGCATCGCCGGCACGATGAGCCACTTGCCGCAGCTGCGCACGAGCGAATAGAGCGAGAAGATACCGCCCTCGCCGTGGTTGTCCGCCTTCATGGCGATGAGCACGTACTTGATGGTCGTGAGCAGCGTGATCGTCCAGATGATGAGCGACAGCGCGCCGACAATGAACGACTCGTTGAGCTGCGTGATGCCGCCGTTCCCCTCCAAAATGGACTTCATCACGTACAGCGGTGAGGTACCGATATCGCCGTACACGATGCCGATGGCCACAAGACACATCGTCAGGGAGGTTTTTTGTCTCTTTTCCATAGCGTTCCCTGCCTTTTTGGGCGCGGCGGAGCGGTCTTTATCTCCCCACCGCGCCGCTTCTTCATAAATTCTTAACAAAATTTTAGCATGTCCTCCCGACAAGTGCAAGCGACAAATGCCGTCAAGTGTTAAATTGACGAAAATGCCCTTTCCGCGCTGAAGAGGCGGAAGCGTGTCCATACATGGTTTATCCGCGGTTATTCTGTTGACATAACGATGTGGAAAACTCTGTGGAAACTGTGAATAACTTTGTTATTCCAGTGCGTTCCCGCCGGTTAACGCTTTGTTATGTTCGACGTCTTTCGGCATAATTGGCGCAGAAATTCCCGCGAATTTCTGCATTTTCCCGCCAAAGGCAAAAATCTGCCGC
>ULUI01013222.1_pt1 | contig 10947 bp, 6 predicted proteins | sample 1958371 | NCBI WGS metagenome assembly ULUI01 (sample SAMEA4835756, study PRJEB28245) | human gut metagenome | biome: gut microbiome; material: fecal sample | place: Denmark | collected 2008
GTTTCATTTTATTAAACGGATGCCAGTTGACCAGCCCCGGCGCGCTCTCCATGAGCATAAACGGTTGCTCTTTTTTCAGACAACGGATCATGGCATGATCAAACGCATTTTCTGTCATCGTATCTGAAAACGACTCCTCATCATTGTGAAACCGCGGATAAGAATCCCAGGACACCACGTCCAGCGGCTGCTGCATTTTATGATAGTCCAGTCCGTCATATTCTTTCATAAAATTCGTTGTCACCGGAATCTGCGGGGTACGTTCTTTTAAAATGGCAATCTCTGCCTTCATGTAATCCGTCATATTCCAGGTAGTAAACCGTTTCCACTCCAGATTCAATCCCATAATGCTGAATTCTCCGTTGCGGTACGGCGGTTCAATCTGGGAAAAATCATTGTAAGTATGACTCCAGAACGTTGTCCACCATGCCTTGTTCAGTTTTTCAATATCATGGTCAAACTTTTCCGCCAGATAATCCTGGAACCGCTTTACACAGTGCGGACAGTAACATTCCCCACCAAATTCATTGGAAATATGCCACATCAGAAGCCCCGGATGATTTCCGAATTCATCTACCAGCTTATTGACGATCACAGAAACCTTCTTCCGATAAACCGGTGCACTCATACAGTGGTTGTGCCGCACCCCGTGATGTTCACGCACCCCGTAAGAATCCACGCGTCTGCACTCCGGATATGCCTCATCCAGCCATGCCGGTCGCGCTCCGGACGGCGTCGCCAATATCGTGTAAATGCCATTGGCATATAACTTATCCATGATGTCATGCAGCCATGCGAAATGAAATTCCCCTTCCCGCGGCTCATAGGTTGACCAGGAAAATACCCCAAGTGTTGCACAATTCATCCCGGCTTTCTTCATCATACGGATATCTTCTTCCAGAATGTCCGGCCGGTCCAGCCACTGTTCCGGATTGTAATCCCCTCCGTGCATAATTCCGCCGATCTGCGGAAATAAAATCTTTTTCTCCATGTTTCCTCTCCCTTTATTTTGTGTTTTCTATATTCCGGCTTGCATGACAGGTAAAATACAAAATCTGATACTCCCCGGAAATTTTTCCAAACAGTTCATTGCCATGTGCCATCTTTTCTTCATCCAGATTGACAAACGGATCGTCCAGCACCAGAAACGGTTTTTCCTTCGGATACATCGCATCCACCAGCGCCAGACGCATACAGATTCCCAGCAGATCCTGATATCCGGCAGACAGCCACTTGGTTTCCCGCATCTCGCCCTGCTCTTTCATCTGCACCTCGATGTTGGCATCCACCATCCAGTCTTTTTCTTTATCCCCTGTTAGAAGCGTGTAATACTTTCCAAACCCGTTCTCGATCGGACCCAAATATCTCGCAGAAAACTGCTCCTTTGCATTCTGCAGGAACTCTCCCGTCAGCCGCAGGGTTTCATATAAATGCTGTTCTTCTTCCTGTTCCTGTCTGCAGATGGAAAGCTGCTGTTCTTTTTCATCCCGGATATCCAGCTGATCCTGCAGATCTTCGAGCTGATGATGGTACTGCTCGATGGCTTCCCGGATATCCTCGCTCCGCTCATCCACATCACGGATCATGGAATTGAGTTCATCAAGGGAATATGGACATTTTTCCACCGCTGCCAGTTCTTTCATATTGTGTTCCTGCTCAAACAGTTCTCTCTTTTTTCTTGCCTCTGCGTATGCTTTCTGTGCGATCCGGTACTCCGTTGCCTTCATCTGCAGCTGGCTGATTCCTGCTGCAAGATCTTCTCCGAAATCCATTCCCGCTTCTTTTCCAAATGCAAGCAAAGAGTTCTGTTTCCGCTCAAATTCCTGTCTTGCCGCATCGCTTTTTCCGGCACGGCTGCGCAGACGCTCATATTCCTGCAGCTGGCTGCGGAGTTCATACAGGCAGGTTCTGGCATCCTTTTCTCCCGGAACCATCTGATACTGCTCCAGAAAATGCTTGGTCTCCTGTTCGATGCGCGAAGCTTCTTTCGAAGCCTCTTCCATGGTTTTTTGAATTTCTTCCACCGGTCCGCGGAGCTTACGCTCCTCTTCCAGATGCTGTACCCGGAGTGCACGCACCTTTTCTTCTTCCTTTGATACCTGCACCTTGCGCACCACAAGAAGCACAATACCTGCCACTGCCGCAACCACCGATACCGCCAGAAGCGGAAGGAAAAACTTATGTACCTGTGGCAACAGAAACGACAACACACCACCGGCAGCACCGATCACCAGCAGGATAATGCCGCAGATCATCATCGGAAGACGATTTTTTACCGTATAATCCGGTTCTTCCCGCTTCATTGCCATCGCTTCAAAATAGGACATTTTCGTTTCCAGCTGCGTTTTTTCCTCTTTCAGTTTTGCAAAACGCTCCTGCTCTTTTTCCATTTCCGTTATTTTTTCTTCAGAAGGAATCTGGTTTTCAAACTTATCACCAAGTTCCTGCAAACGGTTCTCTTCTTCTTCGGTCAGCCCCAGATTAAACAAAGTGGTTTTTAACACACCAAGCATCTGTACATCCTGGTTCTGCTTTGCAAACTCCTCATCCTGCGGCACCTGTCCCGGAAATACATCCGCAAAAGCATCCAGTGCCGCTTTCTTTTCCTGTTCCTCCTGTTTGGTGGCCGCATAGGCCTGCTTGATTCCTTCTCTGCGGCTCTCTTCACTCGCCACCTGCAATGCTTTTGCATACTGATCCCGAATCCCGGCCAGTTCTTTTCTCTGCTCCTGTTTTTCGGTAAGTTTTTCGGTAATCTTTTTGTAAGACACCTCTGCCGCATCATAGCCACGCAGTTCTTCCGTTAACAGCGTGATCATGTTCGTCCGCTTTTTCATGGAACCTGTTGCACGGTCCGGCGAAAGTTTATTCATCCGGTCATGAATCTTTTTCTGGGCAGTTTCAAAATTATTGATATCATTTGTATTCTCTACAAGATTTCCCAGCTTGGCATTGATCGCATCAGTCGAGCAGCATTCGCAGTCATTTTGTGCAATAAATGCGCTCCTTTTAAACGATGCACTGTCGAGTCCGAAAATTTCACTTCCGATCTCGGAAGAGAAATCATGACATTCCAGATTGGTGGAAAGATCATATAAATGAAAAACATCTGTTTTTTCTGTTTTTCCAAATGTACGGCTGATCCGGTACTCTTTTCCCTGATAGGAAAAATCCAGTTCTCCTCCATACGTTCCCCCCTGCCACGGGCGGAATACCACACGTTCTTTATCAAACAGCCCGGATTCTCTCTTAGAGTCAAACCCGTAAAACATCACCCGCAAAAAAGCGGCCAGTGTACTTTTTCCCCATGCATTCGGTTCGTGAAACAGATTGACCCCGTCCTGAAATTCCAGATGCAGATCCGATAGTTTTCCAAAATTGTCGATATGACAGGAACGTAATTTCATCCTATATCTCCTCCCCGGACAATGCCAAAATTCCACAGCGGATCACTTCTGCCTTCTGCTCCTGTGACAGTTCAGATCCAAGTACCATACGGATAAACTCCCCCTTTAACGAGGCATCTTTTTCATAATCACTGTAATCGACCCGAAGGGTTGTCCGGTCTTTCACCTTTTCAAAATAAAAATAATCCGAGAACAGATTCTGCAGATACTCGCAATTGATCTCCGCATCCACTTCCACCTCACCGGTCAGTACAAATTTGACAAGGCTTCCCGACGGATACTGCGTCTGTTTTACAGCTTCTTCCATCCGCTCTGCCGCTTCTCTTGTCGTCATGACATTGCTCACATCCACTTCAAGCGTGTACAGCGTGCGGGCTGCCATCTGAACAAACTGCATCTGGGCACGGCAGGTCTGCTCGTCCACATCCAGTAAAACAAATCCTTTCGGTCCACACTCGTCAAATCCGCGTCCTTCCAGACATCCACAGTAACACCAGGTACCGCGGTTATCCAGCTTGTCCTGCATGAAGGTATGTACATGTCCCAGCGCCAGATAATCAATATTTTTATTTTTCAGCTGGTTCAGGCTGATATTCTCTGCCTGTGAGCGACATGCATAATCTCCCGCCTGTCCGTGCATCATGACAATATTGAAATCTTCATGCCCCAGCACAAGGGAATTGTAAACGGTCGCCCGGTTGTTCTCCGAGAGCTCGATTCCGCTGATCACAATATTTCCATACCGGTATGCAGTCCATGTATCGGAAAACAAAAGCAGATTGTCCGGCACTTCCTCCAGCTTGGAAAGGAAATTGTCACTGTCATGGTTTCCTCTCAGATATAAGAAATCAATCTGGGGATGTGTACAGATCATGTCCCTTACGGTGTTGCGCGCCAATGCTGATACATTTCGTGTATCAAACAGATCTCCCGATATCATGATCAGACGCACCCCTGTCTTTTCTGCATATTCGACCATCCGTGTAAACGTACGGATGATTTCTCTTTTGCGCTCTCTTGCCTGCTCTTTTGTCAGGTTTGCTGTCATCTGGGAATCCAGATGCAGATCCGCACAATGAATGATTTTCATACATCCTCCTTATGAATTACGAACAAAACAATACTGTTTCTATCATATCATACAATAGGGAAAAGAAAAAGACCTGATGCCCTCCGGCATCAGATCTTTTATTTCGGTTTTTCTACATTTTATGCGTTTGCTTCCTGTTCCGGAAGTGCCGCAACTCCACGCATTTCAATGAGCGGTCCGCCCTTTTTCTCCACATAATCCTCTGTGATCGTCACTTTTCCGATATTGTCATCCTTTGGAATCTCATACATGATATCCAGCATGAACTCTTCAATAATGGCTCGCAGTGCACGGGCACCGACTTTCTTTTCTTTCGCCTGCTTTGCAATTGCATGCAAAGCGTCCTCCGTAAACTCCAGATCCACTTCATCCATCGCCAGAAGCTTTTTGTACTGACGTACAATCGCATTCTTCGGCTCTGTCAGAATACGCACAAGCATATCTTCCGTCAGTGCTTCCAGTGAAAACAGAATCGGCAGACGTCCCAGAAACTCCGGAATCATTCCGAATTTACGGACATCCTCCACTGTCACTTTACAGAGAAGATTTTCTTCCTTGTCGTATTTATCTTTCAGATCTGCCTTAAAGCCGATGGACGCCTCCTTGTTTAAGCGCTCCTTGATAACCTCTTCCAGTTCCGGAAAGGCACCGCCACAGATAAACAGAATATTCTTCGTATCTACCGTGGTCATCGGAACCATCGCATTTTTGCTGCTTGCTCCAACCGGAACTTCAATCTCTGCGCCTTCGAGAAGCTTTAACATTCCCTGCTGCACCGACTCTCCGCTTACATCCCTCTGATTGGCATTGCGCTTCTTTGCAATCTTGTCGATCTCATCAATGAAAATAATACCGTGCTCTGCACGCTCCACATCATTGTCAGCTGCAGCCAGAAGTTTGCTGACTACGCTTTCGATATCATCACCGATATATCCGGCTTCGGTCAGAGAGGTCGCATCTGTGATTGCCAGCGGCACATCCAAAAGCCGTGCCAGTGTCTTTACCAGATACGTCTTTCCCGATCCGGTCGGTCCGATCATGAGCATATTGGACTTTTCGATTTCCACGCCGTCATTGGTGTCTTCCATCACACGTTTATAGTGATTGTAAACGGCAACGGACATCACTTTTTTGGCATGTTCCTGTCCAACAACATACTCATCCAGACGCGCCTTGATTTTGTGCGGTGCCGGAATGGAATGAATATCCAGTTCCGGTTTCGGCTGCTCATCCTTTGGTTTCTTTTTCTTTAACTTCTGTTTGTTCGGAACCGCATTCTGTAGATCCGCCAGATTGATCATACTGATATTCGGCATTTTTCCCATGTTCATATTCATGAAATCGCCCATGTTAAAGGTGCCGTTGTTCATGGTATCAAATGTTTTCTGCATACAGTCCTGACAAATGCAGATATCATTCTGGATATGTATCATCTTTCCCGCAACACTCTCCGGTCTGCGGCAGATGTAACAGACATCTTCATATTCACTTGTATTGTTTGTATCGGATGTCGTGGTATTTTCTTTATTATTCTGGTCTTCCGCCATCGTATAAACTCCTTTTTTACATATAACATTGCCGCCGCAGTAAGCGACGGCAAAATTATTATACGATATTCAGCCTGTAAAGACAAGTTTTCCCCTGTTTTTTCATTTTTCTTTAAGATTTAAAGCAGTTCCTTTAAGATTTTATTTACGATTCCCGGATTTGCCTTGCCTTTGGTTGCTTTCATCGTCTGTCCGACCAAAAATCCGATTGCTTTCTCTTTTCCGTTGTGGTAATCCTCCACAGACTGCGGATTGTCTTTGACGATCTGTTCAATTGTTGCGCGAAGTGCATCCTCATCGTTATCACTCTTTAAGCCATGCTCTTCCACATAACGCTCCGGATCAATGTCCTCATCAAATACTTTTTCAAATACTTCCTTGGCAACGGAATTATTGATCGTTCCGGCCTCTGTCAATTCGATAATTTTTGCCAGATGCTCTGGTGAAAAACGGAGATCTTCGGCATCCATTTCCCGGTCCTTTAACAGACGCATCGTTTCTCCCATGAGCCAGTTGGATACTTTCTTTGGTTTATTGCAAATCGCAGAAGTCGCCTCAAAGAGATCTGCCAGTTTTTTCTCCGATGTAAGAATCTGTGCATCATACTCCGGCAGACCAAACTCTGCAATATAACGGGCCAGTTTTTCATCATGAAGTTCCGGCTGATTGTCCCGGATCTGCTGCAGCCATTCGTCACTGACAACGATCGGTACCAGATCCGGCTCCGGGAAATAACGATAATCCTGTGCATCCTCTTTGGAACGCATCGCATAGGAATATCCCTGATCATCGTTCCAGCGGCGGGTCGCCTGTACAACCTTCTCCCCGGATTCGATCAGATCAATCTGGCGGGCAGTCTCGGCTTCAATGGCATGTGCGATTGCCTTAAACGAACCGATATTTTTCATCTCGGTACGGGTACCAAACTCTTTCGTGCCTTTTTCACGAACTGATAAATTGACATCCGCACGCATGGATCCCTCCTGCATCTTGCAGTCACTGGCACCCAGGTACTGGATCGTCATACGCAGTTTCTCCAGATATGCAATGACTTCCTCTGCGGAGCGCATATCCGGCTCGGACACGATCTCGATCAGCGGTACACCAGAACGGTTGTAATCCACCAGAGATACCCCTTCCCAATCATCGTGTACTAACTTTCCGGCATCCTCTTCCATATGGATTTCATGGATACCGATGGTCTTTTTCCCACCGGATTCCGTCTCGATCTCTACCCCTCCGTCATGGCAGATTGGCAGATAAAGCTGGGAAATCTGATAGTTCTGCGGGTTATCCGGATAGAAATAATTTTTCCGGTCAAATTTGCTGTACTGATTGATCTGACAGTTTGTTGCCAGACCAACTGCCATGGCATACTCTACCACCTTTTTGTTTAAGACCGGAAGCGATCCCGGCATACCGGTACATACCGGACAGGTGTGGGTATTTGGTGCACTTCCGAATGCAGTGGAGCAGGCACAGAAGATTTTTGTCTTGGTTGCTAATTCTACATGGACTTCCAGTCCAATGACGGTTTCATATTCTTTTGACATCTCTTCTCTCCTTTCTACGCTTCTGCTGCCGGACTGTGCTGATACGTTCTTGTCTGTTCAAAACTGTAGGCCGCACGGATGATGTTTTTCTCCTTGAAACAATCCCCGATCAGCTGCAGACCGATCGGAAGTCCTTTGCTGTCCACACCGCACGGCACGGAAATTCCCGGCAGACCTGCCAGATTGACCGAAACGGTATATACATCTCCAAGATACATCTTCAGCGGATCACTCAAAGATTCTCCCAGTTTCGGAGCGGTGGTCGGTGCCGCCGGTCCGAGAATCACATCATACTTTGCAAATGCCTTGTCAAATGCCTGCTTGATCAGGGCTTTGGTGCGCAGCGCTTTCAGATAATAAGCATCATAATATCCGGAACTTAACACGAAAGATCCAAGCATAATACGGCGCTTTACTTCCGGTCCGAATCCTTCGGAGCGGGACTTCTTGTACATATTGTGCAGTCCCTCGTACTCTTTTGTGCGGTATCCGTATTTTACTCCATCAAAACGTGCCAGATTGGAGCTTGCCTCTGCTGCCGCAATGACATAATAAGCCGGAATCGCATACTCTACGAGACTTAAATCAAATTCCTCTACGATTGCGCCTTTTTCTTCTAACGTCTTTGCCGCTGCAAGAATGGCTTCCTTTACTTCCGGGTCCAGTCCCTCGCCCAGATAGTCACGCGGAATACCAATCTTCATTCCCTTTACATCATCCACCAGTGCCGATGTAAAATCGGTTTCTTCTCGTTTTACCGATGTGGAATCCTTCTTATCATAAGAAGTAATTGTCTCCAGAATTGTGGCACAGTCGGTCACATCCTTTGCAATCGGTCCGATCTGATCCAGAGAGGAACCGTATGCGATCAGTCCGTAACGGGAAACGGTACCATAAGTTGGTTTGATTCCGGTCACACCACAAAATGAACTTGGCTGACGGATAGATCCTCCGGTATCCGATCCAAGTGCATAGTAACATTCCTCTGCTGCCACTGCCGCACAGCTTCCACCGGAAGAACCGCCCGGTACATGTGCGGTATTCCATGGATTCTTTGTCTCCCCATAGGCAGAAGTCTCTGTGGTACTTCCCATGGCAAATTCATCCATGTTCGTCTTTCCGAGAATGACTGCGCCCGCTTTTTCCAGATTGATCACTGCTTCCGCTGTATAAGTTGGAATAAAATTATATAAAATCTTAGAACTGCAGGTCGTTAACATTCCCTTTGTACACATATTATCTTTGATGGCAACCGGAACACCTGCCAGAGGCCCGGTCAGTGTCCCGTCATCAATCATTTTCTGTACTTCTTTTGCGCGGATCATCGCAGACTCTTCATCTACGGTGACAAAGCTGTTGATATCCTTTTCTTTTGCACGAATCGCGTCAAGAGCAGCTCTTGTTGCTTCCTCAACGGTCACTTCATGCGCTTTTATTTTCTTTCCCAGCTCTACCGCTGTGAGCGATAATAAATTCATAGCTGCCCCTCCTTACTCTACCGTCTTTGGAACTACAAATGCGCGGTCGCGGCGCTCCGGTGCGTTCGCAAGTGTGTCCTCTCCACCATCGCCGTTTTCCACAACATCTTCCCGGAACACATTCTGTACCGGAAATACGTGGGACATCGGTTCCACATTGGAGGTATCCAGTTCGTTTAATTTATCAATATAATCCAGCATGCTCTCCATGTCTTTTTTCGCAGCTTCTTTTTCCGCGTCAGACAATTCCAGCTTTGCAAGGATTCCAACATATTCCATTGTCTCGTCTGAGATTACGTTTGCCATATTTTGTTCCCTTCTCCTTAATCTCTAACCTTAATATGCACTTCACGCAGCTGCTGCTCGGTGACTTCGTTTGGTGCACCGCACATCAGATCCTGTGCGTTTCCGTTCATCGGGAATGCGATGACTTCACGGATATTTTCTTCGTTGCGTAAAAGCATGATCATACGGTCAACTCCAGGAGCCATACCTGCGTGTGGCGGTGCTCCGTACTGGAATGCGGTGTATAATGCGCCGAACTTGTTCTTTAACACTTCTTTGTCGTAACCTGCAATCTCAAATGCTTTTTCCATGATCTGCATATCGTGGTTACGCACAGCTCCGGAAGATAATTCCACACCGTTGCAGACGATATCGTACTGGTAAGCCAGGATATCCAGCGGGTCCATGGTATTAAGTGCTTCTAAGCCGCCCTGTGGCATGGAGAATGGATTATGGGTAAATCCGATCTTCTTTGTCTCCGGATCTTTCTCAAACATCGGGAAATCGTTGACATAACAGAAACGGTATGCATTCTTCTCGATCAGATCCAGCTTCTCACCGAGTTCGTTTCTGATCATTCCGGCGTAATATGCAGCGCGTTCTTCCTTATCTGCCATAAAGAAAATTGTATCGCCAACTTCAAGTCCTGCCAGTGTGCGGAATTCTTCCTTACAATCATCCGGAATAAACTTGTCGATTGGTCCCTTGTAAGAGCCGTCTTCCAATACTTCCAGATATCCTAAACCACCCATGCCAAGTCCGGTTGCAAATTTAAGGAGTTTCTCGTGGAAACCTTTGGACATATCGGCGTGTACGCGGATTGCCCGAACCGTTTTCCCGATGAACGGCTTGAACGTACATTTCTGGAAAAAGTTGGTCACATCGATAATACGAAGCGGGTTACGCAGATCCGGCTTATCGGAACCAAACTCCAGCATTGCCTGCTTATAACTGATAATCGGATATGGAGCCTTGGTCACAACGCTTCCTTCCGGTGCGAACTTTTCAAATACAGACGAAAGAACTTCTTCACCAACTGCAAATACATCTTCCTGTGTGGCAAAACTCATCTCAAAATCCAGCTGATAGAACTCTCCTGGTGAACGGTCGGCTCTGGCATCCTCATCACGGAAACAAGGCGCAATCTGGAAATATTTATCAAATCCGGATACCATCAGAAGCTGCTTGTACTGCTGTGGTGCCTGTGGCAGTGCATAAAATTTTCCCTTGAATTTTCTGGACGGTACGATATAATCTCTTGCACCCTCTGGAGAAGATGCGCACAGGATCGGTGTCTGTAACTCCAGAAATCCCATACTTGTCATTTTCTCACGCAGATAAGAAATCACTTTGGAACGGAAAATGATATTATCTTTTACTTTCTGGTTTCTCAGATCCAGATACCGATATTTCAGACGTACATCTTCGTGTACCACACTCTTGCTGGTCATTACTTCAAACGGAAGCTGGGAATATACTTCTCCGAGTACCGTCACTTCCTTTGCATCCAGCTCGATGGTTCCGGTCGGGATCTTTGGATTGTAGGTTTCCTCATCTCTCTTTTCGATCAGACCTTCCACGGTAATA
>ULUI01084586.1_pt1 | contig 10911 bp, 10 predicted proteins | sample 1958371 | NCBI WGS metagenome assembly ULUI01 (sample SAMEA4835756, study PRJEB28245) | human gut metagenome | biome: gut microbiome; material: fecal sample | place: Denmark | collected 2008
AGGAAAGCCTGGCGACGATGGTGCGGGCGCGCTGCGGGAATTATCTGGCGTTTTTCCCCAGTTATGTGTATATGGAGCAGGCTTATGCACAGTTCAAGGAGCACTGCCCGGAAATCAACTGCATCAAGCAGGAAAACGCGATGGATGAACAGCAGAAAGCGGCCTTTTTGGCCCAGTTTGTGCCGGGCCCCAGCCAACCCCTGCTTGGCTTTGCCGTGATGGGCGGCGTATTTGGGGAGGGCGTTGACCTGACCGGCGACCGGCTGATTGGTGTAGGCATCGTGGGCCCAGGGCTGCCGCAGGTTGGACCCCGGCAGGAGCAGCTGCGGGACTATTTTGAGCAGACACGCGGTTCCGGCTTTGACTACGCCTACCGTTACCCCGGCATGAACAAGGTGCTGCAAGCCGCCGGGCGTGTGATCCGCACCCCGCGGGACAAAGGCGTGGTGCTGCTGATCGATAACCGCTTTGCCATGCCGGACTACCGCCGCCTGATGCCCCCGCATTGGAGCCACCTGAAAATGATTTATGATACAGAAAAGCTGGAACGGGAACTCTGGCGGTTTTGGGAAGAATAAAAACAAAACAGCACCGCAATCTTTGCCGTGCACATCGTCTTACTTGACTGTGTGTGCAACAAACTACGGTGCTGTTTTTGCTTTGCTATTTAGAAGGTGGATTATTTCAGGGTGCTGGCCCACTCGTCAGGCTTGAATCCGACAAGGACAAAATCATCCCCGACCACCAAAGGCCGCTTGACAAGCATGCCATCTGTGGCAAGCAGGTGCAGCTGCTCATCCTCGGTCATGGTGGGCAGTTTGTCTTTCAGGGCAAGCGATTTATATTTCAGGCCGCTTGTATTAAAAAAGCGGCGCAGGGGCAGCCCGCTGCGAGCGTGCCATTCTTTCAGCTCTTCATAGGTGGGGGGCTGCTCCAGAATATGGCGGTCGGTGTAAGCAACGCTGTTTTCATCCAGCCAGCATTTGGCCTTTTGGCAGGTAGAGCATTTGGGATATTCAATAAACAGCATGATAAGCTCCTTTGAGTTATTCAACCGGGATTTTGGCTAGCTGGGCATCCAGCTGATTCAATGCGCTTTCCGGCAATGCCGCCTGCAGGAAGCCGGAAATTTCGCGCAGGCTGATTCCCTGGGAAAGTGGGTTAGACACAATGGCCTGCCACATATCCCCCAGCACAGCCTGCAGCAGAGCGCTGGCCTGCGGGTTCTTCATCAACCTGCGCACCGGCATATTCAAGCTGAGCGGCCCGGCGGCAAGCTGGGCGGCAAGCTCGGTATCCGGTGCGGTAACGCCCAGGCAGCCCCACAGCTTTTGCAAAAAGTCAACGCTCATCGGCAGCCATTGGGCGGTTGCCGGGTTGACACGGGAAGCTTCCGGCCCGGAGGTACAGGCAGTGGCAAGGGAAATGCCGTGTGCCCCGGTCGGGAAGAGGTGCAACGCAAACGGGATGCTGTGGTCAGCCAAAGCATCTGCAAAAACAAGGCTGTTCTTAACAGGAACCAGCGCGTCCCCCTGGGTAGCAAACAGGAATGTGGGCGGGGTGTCATCATCAACCAGCGCGTGCAGGTCGGGCTCCTGGCGGCCAGCGACGGTCCACATTGCGCCCAGCGTTGCGGCATAGCCCAACACAAGGGCGTTGGGGCGCTGTGCCTTGGGCAGCAGTGTGCCCAGCGAAGCAACCAAATGCCCACCGGCAGAAAAGCCAACGGCGGCGACCTGCTGCGGGTCAATTTCCAGCTCTGCGGCGTTGGCGCGCAGGTAATCCATTGCGGCGGCACCATCCTGTAATGCTTTGTCAATCGGGGTGGTTGCATCTGCCGTATAGCGCAGAACAAACGCATTGAACCCCTGTGCCATATAAGCCAGGGCAACCGGTTCGCCCTCACGGTCAGAGCAATACTGGTAGCCGCCGCCGGGCACGACCAGCATAGCCGGGCGGATGGCGGCATTTGGCATTTTGGGGCTTTGGTCCTGCAGATAGCAGGTCAGAACAGCCTGGTTAGGAGCAAGTGTAACGGTGATGATTTTCACGGAAATCCCTCGCTTTCGCGCACATATTTAACATTTGACTGTATTGTAGCATTTGTGCCGGAAAACGACAAGCGAGATTGCGAAAGTTTTGTTCAAATTTTATATATTGTCCATATCACTTGTGATTTAAGGGGTGCAGTTCTTCCTGCTGCTCCTGCAAGGTTTTGCCGATGGTGTGCTCCATGGCTTTTACATCCTGGTGCAAAGCGGCGGCTTCCCGCTGCAGTTCAGGGTTCTCTTCAATGTCTTCACGGATAAACATGAAGCTAAGGCTGACCAGCAACGAAGCACAGCAGAACCAGATCACACGGTTGCCAAAATGGATGGTCAGCAGACTGCCGGCAGCGGCCCCCACAGCAAACAGTGCAATTACAGCAAAATACTGCATGGCGCGGCGCAATACAGCGCGGTCTTTTGTGTGCAGGCCGGTGTACAGGTACTGCATACCGCTGCGCATGTTGCCAATGCACATGGTGCTGGCATATGCATTGCCGTGCACCTTGCGGAAAGATTGTACCTGCATGGCGCAGACAAAGCTGACCAGCATATTGGCCAGCCAGTCCAGATTGTTGGGGATAAAGCCAACAACAAACAACAGTGCAATCTCAATCAGCAAAATCAGCTGGCGCCAGTGGAATCTCTCCATCAGGTGGTAGCGGTTGCGGATGCCCTCGGCAAAATAGACACCGGCAGCAAAGGCCAGCAGCGGCAAAAGATACCGCAGCGCTTTGGCAAAATCACCCTCGCAAAAATTGGTGGCCATCAGCACGATATTGCCGGTTTGAGCGTTGGCAAAAACCTTGCCGCGGCCCATGTAGGTGTAAGCGTCCTGAAATCCGCCGGACAGGGTTAGAAATACTGTTGTACGGAATGCATCGGACATTTGGCGGCTATGTGTAGCCATGATGATACCCCTCCCCGCCTGCTGTTTGGGCAGGCTGTTTTTCTCTTTTTCTGGTTGTCCTAAATACTTTTAATTTCTTATTGCCTGGTGCGCTTCCCTGTATGGAACTGCGCTGCGGCAAACTTAAAATTCAACGCCTTTTCTTGCCGGAATGCCTTTTTCGTATGGGTGGCGGCGGCAGCACATTTCAGTAATATAATCTGCGGCATCCAGCATCCAGGGGGCCGGGTCGCGGCCGGTCATTGCCAGTTCCTGCTCGGCAGGCTTGTGCAGTACGGCGTTTTGCAGCAACTCTCGGTCCACCATGTTCAGATTCCAGGCGGCGCAGGCTTCGTCCAGAATCAAAAGGTCCGCCGGTTCGGCAAGCGCCCGGCGCAGGTTTTCAGTTTGCAGGGCACGGGTGGCGGCCTTTTCTTCCTCATTCATCTGGAATACAAACTTCTGCCCGGCTTTGCCGCGGTAGAAGGTAGCGCCAAGGGTTTGCAGCGGTTCCAGTTCCCCGGTTGCACCGCCTTTCAAAAATTGCACGATCACCACGCGCCGCCCGCAGCCCAGCGCCCGCACAGCCAGGCCCATGGCAGCTGTGGTTTTGCCCTTGCCGTCACCGTGGTATAAATGAATCAAACCATTGCTCATAAGGCTGCCTCGCTTTGTGTGGCTTTGGTATACTGCACGGTTTCCAACAGCTGCAAGGTGTGGTCTGTTTGCCAGTTGGCGGCATCCAGGCGGTAGCCGCCCGCGTTGGGACCGCACCAGTCGTGATAATCCCGCCGCGGCAGACCGTAACGGGACATAACCGCCATCTGGATGCCGCCGTGCGCTACAATCACCAGCTGCTGTTTGTGCTGCGCAAGGCTTTCTTCCACCAGTTTGGCAAAGGCGGCACAGCTGCGGTTACAAAAATCCTGAATGCGCTCCCCATCCGGGCGGGCAGCAGTCTTGTTGGCTTCCAACCAGGCAAGGTAGTCGGGGTCGTGCTCAATGTGGATATAATGCCGCCCCTCAAAACTGCCAAAGCACATTTCCCGCAAGTCCTGTACAATGATCTGCGGGCAGCCGGGGAAAAAGATTTCCGCCGTCTGCCGTGCGCGGATGAGCGGGCTGACATAGGCAACATCCGGCATAAACCCGGCCGGGCGCAGCTGGGCGCGGCCCGCGGCGGAAAGCGGGATATCCTGTTGACCCTGGTACCGGTGTTGGGCGTTATATTCTGTCTGCCCATGCCGCAAAAGGTAAATCTGCATGATTTCACATCCTGATATCAATTCTTTATCAAGCTGGCAGTTGCTGCCAATCCCTGCCCGGCTCCGGCGCAGCGGGCCCAAAGCCGCCGGAAGTCGAAGTATACAAGAACAACTTTATTATAACATTTTCCCCTTCCTGTGCAAGCCCCGTTGGTACATTGTGCGTATAATGCACCGCTGGTGGGGCCACAATAAGGTTACCATGCGGGTTGCATGGCAAATGATAAGGGAGCAGATGGGAAAGATGCAGGCAGTGCAGGAAATTATCAATGTGTTTGTTGCCAGTGTGGTTTCGCTGGCGGTACTGTTTATTTTAACGCGGCTGGGCGGCAAACGGCAGATTGCCCAGATGAACTTGTTTGATTATGTCAACAGCATTACCATTGGTTCCATTGCGGCAGAGATGGCCACCAACCTGGAACAATGGTACCGCCCGCTTACCGCCATGATCGTGTATGGTATCGCAACTTTTGCGGTGCATTACGGCACCTGCAAAAACCGGAACGTCCGCCTTTGGTTGAGCGGACAGGCCATTCCACTGATGGAGAACGGAACGATTTATAAAGTGGAGCTGGACCGCGCAAAAATAGACCTGAATGAATTTTTAGCACAAGCCAGAGTAGCCGGATATTTTGATTTGAATGAAGTGCAGTGTGCCATGCTGGAAACCAGCGGCCAGATCAGCTTTTTACCCAAAAGTTTCAACCGCCCGGTCACCCCGCAGGACCTTGCCATCCAGACAGATCCGGCCAGCAAGTGGTATGACCTGGTGTTGGATGGCAAGCTGATTGAAGAAAACTTGCACACCAGCGGAAAGGACCGCACCTGGTTGAACACCCAGCTTTCCCGCGAGGGCATCGGCCAGTTGAGCGAAACGTTTTATGCTGCCTGTGATAATCAGGACAACTTTTTTGCCTGCCGCGGAGAATAAATACAGAAAAAATGACAGCAAAAAGGGGCCGGTGTTACCCGACCCCCTTGCGGTTTAGGAATTCAATTATTTGAAGTAACGGTCCAGCAGACCCTGCATGCCGCGGCCATGGCGGGCTTCGTCCTTTGCCATTTCATGCACGGTGTCATGGATGGCATCCAGATTCAGAGCCTTTGCCTTCTTGGCCAGCTCCATCTTGCCTGCGCAGGCACCAGACTCGGCATCCACACGCATCTGCAGGTTCTTTTTGGTGCTGTCGGTCAGGACTTCGCCCAGCAGTTCTGCGAACTTGGAAGCATGCTCAGCTTCCTCAAAAGCGTAACGCTTCCAAGCTTCGGCGATTTCCGGGTAGCCTTCACGGTCGGCAACGCGGCTCATGGCCAGGTACATGCCAACTTCGCTGCACTCACCGTTAAAGTTCTCGCGCAGGCCCTGGATGATATCTTCCGGAGCGTCCTTGGCGATACCGACAACATGCTCGGTCACATAGGAATTATCGGTCTTTTCGATGAACTTGGAAGCGGGAGCCTTGCAGACGGGGCAGAAATCGGGGATGGAGCCCTCAGCAATGTAGCCACAGACAGTGCAAACATACTTTTTCATAAGAAATACCTCCGAATCAAAATAATGGTTTGTTCTTGGTTTTTAGTTTTATGAGCCGCACAAGACGTTCAAATTTTTGAACTCGTTCCCTGTGCTATGGTTATATTATAGCCGCAGAAATGTGAAATGTCAACACTTTTTTAAAAATTTTTAAGACGCTATCTTAAAATGTAATTTTGCTTTCCGCTTTGCTCTTCGGCGGAATAATTCTCTTGACAGCGGGAAAAATCAGGCGCGATACCATATAGGTGCAGGAACCAACGATAAGACCTGCTATCAGCAGCATTGGCGCATAGGTGATTGCCATTTTGTCTGAAAGCAGCGCTGCAGCCCCCAGCAGCTGGCCGCAGTTGTGCGCCAGTGCCCCACTGACCGAAAAAATGTAGCCTGTGATGGTGAATGGCAATGCCAGAAGCAGGCAGAACACAGCCAGGGAAAGCGCGCCCCCGCACAGCGAAAGAAACCCGGCTGTAACGCCGCGGGTAAGCAACGCAAACAACGCTTTGAGCAGCACAAGATAAAGCGCCGAACGGCGGTTCAAAAACAAAACGGCGTACATGACAACAATATTGGAAAGCCCCAGCTTCATGGCGGGCATCAGGCCCAAAAACGGGGTAAGCATGGATTCCAAAAAAGAAAGCGCCATGGAAAGGGCAAACAGCATGCCAAGCAGGGCGGTTTGTCTGGCTTTGTAGTTCTGCAAGGGGGATTCCTCCATTACTTTATAAGTTACATGGATTCTGTATTTCAAAGTGTAAGGTGGCGGGCGGAGTTTGTCAAGCGCCGGTATTTTTGCGCAAAATTGTGGATGTGAAAGTGTGTGAGATTTACCCTGCGGGACTTGAAAAACAGGTGTAAATCGTGTATTCTATATAAGTACATTATTCTGGTGTACTATAGTAGGTGATCTAAATTCCCAGAGGGCCAAAGAGATAAATTTGAACCCCGAACCAACAAAGGAGAACTATATTATGAAAAAATTGATTTCTGCCTTGGCGGCAGCCGTTTTGTTTGCCACCCTGCTGGCTGGCTGCGGCAGCGGCGCTTCTTCCTCTGCCAGTGCTTCTTCGGAAGCTGCCAGCAGCACGGCTTCTGAGGCAGCCAGCACCGATGCTTCCTCCACCGAGGAAGCCACTGCCAGCGTGGATTTGGGCGCCATCGTGACCACCATTGAGGCTGTGAACGAAGTGCCCAATGCCCGTGCCATCGATGACTTCTCCATGGAGAACGAGATGAACCTGACCCCGGATAACATTGTTGCTTTCCAGGGCGATGTGACCAACGACCAGGCAGACTGTGCTCTGGTATTCGCCGCCCAAGTCAAAGATGGCACCGCTGACGCCGTGAAAGCTGAACTGGAAGCCTATAAGGAATCAATGAGCAGCACGCTGTATGCTGACTTTGCTGATAAAGTTGCCAAGGCACAGGATGCACGCATTGTGGTAAAAGGCAATGTTGTGGTCATGGTCATTGCCGGTGTGAATGGCCCGGATTATTCCGCAATCGACACCGCCATTGACGGGGCACTTGCCTGATAGCACAAACCGATACCAAACAGGCCGCGCCCCAACAGGCTGCGGCCTTGTTTTTTGGTGGGCTGTTCCCCACACTCCCTGAACCAAGAGAGGAGGAACCGCTGTGAATTTTAACAGCGTTGTCTTTTTATTCTGTTTTATGCCGCTGGCGCTGGGGCTGTATTACCTTGTGCCGGGCAGGGTCAAAAATGCGGTGCTGCTGGTGGAAAGCCTGCTGTTTTTCTGCTGGGGCGGTATTACATGGCTGCCGCTGGCCGTGGGCATGGTTGCCATCAACTATGCGGCGGGGCTTCTGCTTGCCAGCCTGCCCGCCGGGGGCAAGCGAAAAATCGTGCTGATTGCTGCCATTGTACTGACGGCAGCGGCGCTGGTCTACTGCAAATACACGAACTTTTTGCTGGATACGCTCAACGTTATCGCTTCCACCGGGTTTGCCAAGCTGAGCTTTTTGGATGTTTTGCCACTGGGCATCAGCTATTATACGTTTAAGCTCATCAGTTATACTGCGGATGTGTATACCGGCAAGGTAAAAGCGGAACGCAGCCCGGTGGTCTTTGCGGTATATGTTCTGATGTACCCGCAGCTGATCGTTGGCCCGATCGTGAAATACCGGGATATGGCGGATGTCCTACACCAGACACAGGGACGCTGCACCCTGCAAAAAGCGCAGGATGGTGCTGAAATGTTTGTGTTCGGCCTTGCCAAAAAGGTGATTTTGGCGGATTCCATTGCGGCGCTCTGGCAGGATATCATCGGAACGGGCGGCATTGGGCTGGCGAACGCTTCCCTGCCGCTGGCATGGCTGGGCATTATTGCGTACTCTTTGCAGCTGTACTTTGACTTTGCGGGTTACTCGGAGATGAGCAACGGCCTGAGCCTGATGATGGGCTTTGAATGCCCGGCGAACTTTAACCTGCCGTACATTTCAGGCAGTATTACCGAATTCTGGCGGCGGTGGCACATCAGCCTTTCCGGCTGGTTCCGGGATTACATTTATATCCCGCTGGGCGGCAACCGCTGCAATGCCGGGCGCCAGATGCTGAACATGCTGGCCGTCTGGGCGCTGACCGGCATCTGGCATGGTGCGAACTGGAACTTTATCTGCTGGGGCCTTTACTATTTCGTGCTGCTTGTCATCGAAAAGAACTTTTTGATGAAGTACCTGAAAAAAGGCAAGGTCTGGCCGCACATTTACACATTGTTCCTGGTGGTACTGGGCTGGGGGCTGTTCACCTGCAACGCCCCCGGTGCACCGCTGGGGCTGCTGCTCAGCCGGTTGTTCATCCCGCAGGGCGGCGTTTCGGCGCTGTATTTCCTGCGCAATTATGCGGTGCTGCTGGTTGTGTGCTGCGTTTGCTCCACCCAACTGCCGGGGCGGTTCTGGCAGTGGTGCAAAGGCAAAGCCCCGCTACGGGCAGCGCTTTGCGGCGTCTGCTTTGTTCTGTGCACGGCGTATGTGGTAGCAGCAACGGGTTCCACCGCACTGTATGCAAACTTTTAAGGGGAGGGATGGCTTTATGGAAAAATATGTTCACCGCAGATCCGACCGTCATCTGCCGCCAGCTTCCCTGATTGTTTTTGCCGCCTTGCTGTGCGGGTTTGCACTGGTCAACCTGTTCTGGCCCAAGCGCGAGAACTCGGAGCTGGAAAACCGCAAACTGGCGCAAATGCCGGTGTTCAGCGTAAAAACTTTGCTGAACGGCAAATGGCAGGATGATTTTTCCACCTATCTGCAGGACCAGGTTGCCCTGCGCGATGGGTGGATCAACCTGGAAAGCGCCGTCAATGCCCTCGCGTTTGGCAAAACGGAGGAAAGCGGCATCCTAAACGGCAAAGATGGCTGGATGTTCACCAAGCTGTTTACCGTCAGTACGGATACTGAGAAGCAGCTGGGGAAAAATATCAGTGCCGTCACAAACTTTGCCCAGCGCTACCCCGGCCGGGTCACTTTTTTGCTGGCACCTTCGGCCAGCGATATCTACCCGGAAATGCTGCCGGCCAATGCCCCCATGGTGGACGAAGATGCCATGCTGGATGACATTTTTGCCCAAGTGCAGGCCAGCGGGGCGGATGTGATCGATATGCGCGACGATTACCGCGCCAATAAGGACCAGTATCTGTACTTTAAGACCGACCACCACTGGACACCGGATGGTGCTTACCGCGCTTACCAGCAGTTCTGCACGCTGAAAAATCTGACGCCGTTTGACTGCAATGTCTATACCAAAATTACCGTTCCCGATTTTTACGGCACGCATTATTCTGCTACGCGGCGCTGGAATGCACAGGCGGACAGTTTCAGCTATTATGATCTGCCCAACCAGATGACGGTTTATAAAGTAAACGGCGAAGCAGATTATGAACCGGTGAAAACTGAGGGCCTGATGAACCTTGCCAAGCTGGATACTCGTGACAAGTATGGAGCTTTTTTGGATGGCAACAACGGTTATTCGGTGATTGAGGGCAACGGGACGGGCAGCATCCTGGTGGTAAAGGACAGCTATGCCAACAGCTTTATCCCCTACCTGACGGCGAATTATGCGAAAATTGGCGTGGTGGATTTCCGCGGGCTGGCCTATGGGTTAGATTCCACGATTGAAAAAGAGGGCTATGACCAAATCTTGATCCTGTATAACTTCCAGACTTTTATTTCTGACAACAAAGTGATTTATCTGGACCGCCCCACAACGCTGAAGTAAAAACGCCGCAGCCCGCCTGCATTTTGCAGGGCATCCAGCTTGTGCCGGGGAAATGTGATTTTGCGGGAACCTGCAGGAATCCATTTTGAACAGGCGGCCAATAGAAATGCCGATGCTTTAGCCTACGAATCTCACTGTGAGGTATACCGCATGGAACACCAACCTTTTACCATTGCGCAAATATGCCCCATCCGTGATTGTATGACAGTCTCCCGCCCGGCAAACCTTGGCAAAGAGGTGCCGGTCACCTGGTTTTCCCTTGGGGCGGGTACTACCATTACGCCGGAAAGCTATGACTGTACGACCCTGTATGTGGGTGCTATGGGCAACGGCCGCTTTATCTTAGGCGAAGATGGCCGGGCAGTTCCCTTTGCGGGGGATGATTTTCTGGCTGTTCCGCCCAAAACACTGTGTGGAACCAGTACGGATATCGGTATGATCTATACTGAAATTATTTTGAAAAAGGAGAATACTATCCTGAACAACATCATCAAAGCTGGCCAGCCCACAGCCCTGAAAGACCTGATTTCTTACGAAGAGGGCAGCATTGCCAATGTTGACCTTGTCCACGCAGACAACATGAAGTTTGTGCTGATGGCATTCGATACGGGCACCAGCCTGCCCCCACACCGCGCCCCCGGCAACGCCATCCTGACCGCACTGGAAGGCAAAGCAATCATTGACTATGAGGGTCAGGATTACGAGCTGAACGCAGGCGAAAGTTTCCGCTTTGACAAAAACGGCCTGCACAGCGTTACCCCGCAAGGCAAGTTCAAAATGAGCCTGCTGCTTGTGATTGAGTAAAATCAAACCATAAATCGCATTCCCCCGATGCAGAAGATAACCCTTTTGCATCGGGGGAATTTTTATTGGGAAAGCAGCGTGGAATCGTACGGTTCAGCCCTTTAGGGCAATACCGCATAATTCTAAGTGCCGATACGGCG
>ULUI01074897.1_pt1 | contig 10851 bp, 10 predicted proteins | sample 1958371 | NCBI WGS metagenome assembly ULUI01 (sample SAMEA4835756, study PRJEB28245) | human gut metagenome | biome: gut microbiome; material: fecal sample | place: Denmark | collected 2008
GGAAGAATTCATGAAGGTGCTGACTCTGTTCGTTCTTTGGTAGTAGGTTCTGTTGCACACGATAAAGGGCAATATGATTATGCGGAATATAATGATCCATCACCTTTTTCAAGGGTGGGTCCAGGACCGGAATATATAATTAAACCAGAAGTTTCTCATTATGGTGGAAATGCAGGTGTGACTCCAAGCGGGGAAACAGTTACTACTGGAGTGAAATCATTCTCGAAAGATGGGAAAATGGCTACTGGGGTCGGAACAAGTTTTTCAACACCGAGAGTAACGGCATTGGCTGCAGGAATACAGCAGGAATTAAGCGAAGAATTTGACCCGTTATTAATAAAGGCACTTATCACACACTCGGCATCATATCCAAAAGAAATGACAGTACCTGTTACAGAGAGAGCGAAACAGGTTGGATTCGGAATACCTAAAAATGTGCCAGATATTATATATAATTCACCTTATGAAGCAACATTGATATTAAGAGATAGTTTGGCCAAGGGCGATAAAATTGATATAATGGATTTCCCTATGCCACAATGTTTGCTTAAGGATGGATATTATACGGGACAGATTATAGCAACATTGGTGTATGATCCGGTTTTGGATCCATCACAGGGAATAGAATATTGTCAATCTAATATTGATGTTAAGTTTGGTTCGTATGATACAAAAGAAGAGAGGGATACTTCAAAGCGTCATATACTTAATCCAGTTGGGAGAAAAGGTTCGCAGAATTTATTGTTGGGTACGGTGTATAGCAAAAACAAAATGAAAGAAAAGAGTAGTGAATTTGCATTAAAAGAACGTTTACTAATTCAGTATGCAGATAAATACTATCCTGTAAAGAAATATGCAGTGGATTTGTCGGAGTTAACGGAAAAAAAGAAAATTGAGTATCTGTCACCAGATAAAAAATGGTTTTTATTTTTACAGGGTGTATATAGAGATCATATTGAGAGAATGGCACAGATAGAGTCATTTGCATTGACTCAAGAGTTTTGTTTGATTTTAACAATCAGAGATCCAAATCAAAAAGAACATGTATATGATGAGGTGACGCAAAAGTTAGATGAGTATAACTTCTGGCACTCAAATATAAGAGTTGCTACAGATGTTAATATTCCGCTGTAACTTTAGGACTGTGCAAATCAATACTATATGCTTTGCACAGTTAGAATAATAGTTTTGTACGACGAGGAGAAATTATGAATAATAATACGATACAGAATAACGGAAATCAGTATTTTCAAGAAAATAATTTTTATGGTTCAAATTATGTGCATTACAAGACGGAGGATTGTATTGCATCTGTTCAAAAGGTTGGAAAACTTTCTTGGGCTGTTATTGCAGCAATTCTTGGGATGATTGCTGATATTATTACAATAGCAATTGGATTACAAGAATTAAAGGCAGATGGTTTGTGTAATATGATATCTACATATAAGTTGCATATTTACATAGCAATTGTGGGAGTCATATTTATAGTGGTTGCCTGGTTGCTGAGAACAATATTTGAGTTGTTACGTGACAGGTCATCAGCAAAATATGTATTAAAAAGAAACGAGATATATAAAGTAATCCCAAAGAAGTGCCCTATTTGCGGAGGTACATGTAATGGAAAATTAAAAGTGGTGTTGTCGGAGAAGGGAACATATTGTGTGTGTCACAGAGATAAGACGCACAAGTGGAAAATAGAATACAATGATGTTATGAATATGATAAAATAAGTGATAATATATATGTATATATGCATAGGATGTTGAATTTTCATAAAGGGATGACTGATAAACTCATCCCTTTATAAGAAAGTTAATTAAAACACTTCCAAACTATCCTACGCATCCACCCATGCCTATATCTCACCATCAAGAGCAAGCCGGGCATATCCCAGCGGATTATCAATTGCCAGTGCGTTAAAGTATCGCTGAGAATTAGGCGTAGTCCCTATCCCAGATTCAGCCTGATTACAGTCGATCCGTAGGATGTAGCCGTTATAGTGGTTAATGTCGATGCTGTTATGCGTCGGGTTGTATTCTGCGTGTATCAATTTTAGTGTTATTAGTCCTTTCATTTGAATTGGAGGTAAAAAGCCCATGGGCTTATTTTAGAGTTGAAAAACTTTTGAAATAGATACAATAATCACAAAACGTATCATTATATAAAATAAAATATTACTAGGAATATTCCAAATAATACAATTCGTGATATTAACAGTCGTGTTGCTACAATCATCGAGTAATCATAACTGATTATAGATATATGCAATAAAATCAAGGCTTCCGCGAGTTTTCTCGGGAGCCTTTTTTACATTGTAAAAGTATGTTATAATAAATCAAAATAAAAAGCTCTTCGGTATCAAAACGGTGTTATCATAAAAAGAATGGTTACTTTCTTCCGAAATTTATAAAAAAATTATTGTGGAGATTTGAAATCATTTAATTTCGTAGATAGAACAGACGTAAAAGAAACCTTACTACACAGGAGGACAACCATGGTAAAACAAGACTACCTTATGCGTCTCATTCATGAAATGGTACGCACAATTATGAAACTGATTTTTAATATTGATGAAAAGACCGTAGACATAGAGCAGGAGTTAAAGGAAACATCAGACCTCTATGGACGGTTGCTGAAGTTGGCGGATGCGGGCAAAATAAATGAAGCGGAAAATCTGTTGTATGAGCAGTTAGAGAACGGGCAGGTAGAAGATTTGAAGGCAGCACTTGGGTTTTATGACCACTTGAATGATTATACAGAAGAATTTTTGGAAAAAGCCGATTATTCAAGAGAGGAAATAAAGAGTGGTCTGGTCAGTGTTTTGAAAATGTATGGCTATGAAGGCATGACCGGATTGCTGATGTAAACCGGGTGCAGAAACGAGGCAGGAATCCCGGCCTATCTTCTTGCAGAGCCAGAAAAAAAGTGCTAAGATAAAATAAATAAAACGTAAGCAGGAAAGAAAATGAAGCAATGGAAAACAAGACTGGCAATCTGCTTATGTTTATTACTGGCAGCACCGACAGTTATCAGTGCACTTCCGGTGAATAAATTAGAGGCAGAAGCTGCAAGTGGCACAAGTACGAATGTCTATGGATATTACACAGACATACAGGTAGAGCAGGGCATGACTTTCAACATGGGAGATTTGTTCCAGTATTCTCAGTATAAGAATAATAAAGAGATCAAGGGCGGATATCTCTCAGACCTCTCTAGTGGAGTATCCTATAAGAGCAGTAATAAAAATGTGATCACGGTCAGCTCTAAGGGTGATATTACCGTAAAGAAGACCGGTAAGGCAGTCATTACTACAAAGTACAAAGGAATTCCTGTTAGTACAACGATCACAGCAGTAAAGAAAAACGGTCTGAAATCAAATAAATATAGCAGTCTGCGTTCAAAAGCAAAGAATGTTGCAAAAGTATATGGTAATGGTATTACATCAAAGAACCGTTATAAATTAGCACAGGCAGTTATGACATGCCAGAATGCTCGTTGGGCTGTCACAAGGGAATATATCAGTCAGACAGGATTTGTTTCTTATTACTCCGTACAGACCGGAAGTGCTCATCGTTTAGTTGCACCGGAAATGATAAAGGCAGCAAAGATCAGTTCAAAACTCAGTGAGTATGCCTATAACAATAATCCGGTTGGAACAAAAGCAAGTAAGAACTTTAAGATTACAAGTGTGACTGCAAAGAAAAACAGTGAAACACTTACGATCAAAACAAATAAAAAACTGAATGATACACAGGTATTTGCAATTAAGTATATCTATATCAATGACACCTATCTTCAGAATGATAAAAAAGCAGTGTTTAATGTATATGTCAAAGATACAAAGACAGGACATTACTATCGTGGTACAGCATATGCAAAACAGGGCAGCAATCAGATCAGCGTAAGAATGGATTACCTCAAGCTGAAATCAAATACAAAATATCAGGTATATTACATGGTCAATGACAAAGGCTGGGCACAGGGAAAGACATTTACAGCAAAATAAAATATAAGAAAAGGGGCTGTGTAAACAGCCTTTTTTCTATATACAGGCGTGGAAAAGAAGATGAGTAAAAAGACAGGAACAAAAAAGAAACAAACCAAACAGAAAGAAAAACAACAGGGATTTAACGATTTACTGATACCAATGTTACTGATCCTTTGTATTATGCCGTTTATTGTAAGACTGGCACTCTATTCCTGCGGATATGCAAAATATCCGTGGTATTCGGATGAGGATGTGATTATGGATCTGTACAGTTATTACCGTTGTTATTTTTTTGAAGTAGTTGCAATTTTTACGGCGGCGGTACTGGCATTTCGGATCGGACTGTTTCCGGAAAACAGAAAAAAAATGAAAATATTTATCCCGTTGGCAGTGTATGCGGGAATGATACTGCTTTCGACCCTGTTATCCGTAAATATGGGAGCGTCATTTACCGGAAATTTTTATCAGTTCCAGGGCGTACTGGTTCTGTTGGGATATCTGGTATTTTGTCTGTATGCCTATCAGGTAATGGAGCAGGAAAAAGACTATAAAACCATCTGGTATGGGATCGTAGCAGTATTCATAGTCATGGCGGTGCTTGGAATATTTCAGATAGCCAAAAAAGATCTGTTGGATTTTGCATGGATGCAGCGGTTGGTGATGTCCAAAGAACAGTTTGCAGAGTATGGCGGCACGTTAGAGACTATTTTTAGCGGAAACAACGTGTTCTTAAGTCTGTATAATCCGAACTATGCAGGTGTATTTCTGACCATGTTCGCACCGGTTTTTGCAGTGATGTGCAGCAGTGAAAAAGAGAAAAAGAAGAAGATTTTCTACGGGATATTGTGTGCAGGATGTCTGATCCTGATCTGGTTTACCTACTCCCGCTCCACATTTTTTGCATTGCTTGTGGCATTAGTCGTAGGATGTATCCTTTCTAAGGAGAAGATCGGGAAACTGATGAAATATATTTTGCCGGGAATCCTTATTTTAGCGGTAGTATTTGTAGGAATTGACAAAATCAATGATTTTCACTATCTGTCCAGATGGAAGGAAGATACACCAAAGACGAAGTTAGAGCGCATGATCACATCCAAAGACGGAGTGGAGCTTTGCTATGATGGAAAGGAATATCTCATCACCTTAGAGGATAAAAAAGCGAAAATTTACGATAAAAAAGGCAGAGAAACCGACATCAAAAAAGTGGAATATTCTGCGAAAATGGCAATAGCAGAGTATGACGAAGAAAAATACATAGACGTATATCTCTGCAACCAGACATTTACGTTTGGAAAAAACAGCAAGGGGTATTATTACCGGACAGAGAACGGAAAAGAGACACAGCTTACCGACATTCCAAAAGTCGATGCGGGCGGCAAAGAATATTTAGGTTCGGGACGAATTTATATTTGGAGTAGAACCCTGCCGATCTTAAAAAAATATATCGTTGCAGGAAGCGGACCGGATACATTTGCAGAAGTATTTCCACAGAACGACTATGTTGGAAAGGCAATTTATGCTAACAATCCGGCACGGGTGATTGAGAAACCGCATAATGACTACCTGATGCAGTGGGTACAGAATGGATTCTTAGCACTTGTGGCAATGATAGCATTTTATGTACTCCTGTTAAAAAAATGTGGAACGTTTTATTACAAACGTGAGTTGTCAGATATAAAGACACGACTGGGACTGGGGTGTTATCTGGGATGTATCTGTTATATGGCAGGCAGTCTGTTTAATGACAGTACACTGTATACAACACCGGTGTTCTGGATTTTTGCCGGAATCGCACTAGGGTCAGCATATGAGGTAGAAAAATAAAACCAAGAATCAAATAAGGGGATATCAGCATGAAGACTTCGGAAGAATTACGCAATCTGTTAAACAGGATCGACCATAAAGGTTATCCGGCATACAAAGATGCAAAAGGGCAGTATCAGTTTGGAACGTATGTGTTGTCCATTGACCTTGTGCAGGGAGATCCGTTTGCATCTCCTTCCAAGGTCAGTGTTCACATCAGCGGAAAACAGGCGGGATTTGATGCCTGTTTGTATGACACAACCTTTAAACGGATTGCACTGCAGGATCATCTGTTACGAAAAATTGCGACAAATATCAGGGAATATTCCTTTAAGGCAAAGGGTTCCGGGAAGAGTGGACTGATCTCTGTTACCCGGCCGGGACAGGAAATCTTAAATCGCAGTGCATGTGTCATTCAGCCGAAAAACGGAGATCTGGTGGTACGGATGGAGATCGGATTTCCGGCAAACGGAAGAACCATCAATGCGAGAGAATTAGAAAAGATTTTATTCGATTTCCTGCCGGCATGCATCAAAAAGACAATGTATCAAAGATCATACCGGAAAGAAGAGTTAGAGCAGGTGGTAGATCTAGCCATAGATCAGAATTATATCCGGGAAGAACTGAAAAAAAGAGGTCTGGTGGCATTTGTAGCCAATGGAGCGGTTCTTCCGAGAAAATCCGGAGTTTCCATGCAGCCGATGAAGGATGCCGTTTCTTTTGTGTCGCCAAAATCCATGGAAGTGACGATGGAACTGCCACATCATAGAACTATCAAAGGAATGGGGATCAAAAAAGGAATTACTCTGATCGTCGGGGGTGGATATCATGGAAAGTCCACACTGTTAAAGGCATTGGAGTCAGGGGTATATAACCATATTGCCGGGGATGGACGGGAGTATGTGATCACGGACGACAGTGCAGTCAAACTGCGTGCAGAAGATGGACGGAGTATTCAAAAAGCAGATATTTCCATGTTTATTAAGAATCTTCCGAATGGAAAAAATACAACGGAATTTTATACGGAGGATGCCAGTGGAAGCACCTCTCAGGCGGCAAATACAGTAGAAGCAATGGAGGCGGGCTCAACCCTGTTTTTGATCGATGAAGACACCAGCGCTACGAATTTTATGATCCGGGATGAACTGATGCAACGAGTGGTCAATCGGGAAGAAGAGCCGATCATCCCATTTATTGACCGTGTAAGCGAACTCTATGAAAGAGAGGGGATTTCCACGATTTTAGTCGCCGGAAGTTCCGGCTCCTATTTTCACAAGGCAGATACGGTGATTCAGATGAAACAATATCTTCCGGTGGAAATTACGGATTTTGCAAAAAAAGAGGCAGAGCAGTTTCCATTGGTATTAGAGCATATTGCAGAGGCAAAGCTGCCATCGTTTGAACGGATTGTGAAGCGGGACGTTGCTTTTCAAAAAGAGAATCGCATCAAAATGAAGGCATTGGGAAAAGAAGCAGTTTCCGTTAATCGTGAAGAGGTGGATCTGCGTCTGGTCGAACAACTTACAGACCATGAACAGTTAGAAGCGTTAGTGCAGATCTTAAAATATATGAAGCTGCATATGTTTGACGGAAAACGCACGCTGCAGGAAGCAGTGGAGGAACTGTATACAGCTATGCAGAAAAAAGAATTTGCAGCATTTTGCACGGGAGGTATACCGGGAAATCTTGCACTTCCGAGAAAACAGGAAATCTATGCGGTGCTAAACCGCTGTAGAGGATTGTTAAAGATCGAATAAGAATCATATGAACATAGGTAAGATTATATTAGGAATTCAGGTGAAGAAATTTTGAAACCAAAAGTAAAAGCACAAAAGCTGGATATACACGGTATTTCCGAAAAGCAGAACGTTTTCCACAATTATGATGGCGTATCCGCTCAGTTTGTCCATTACGGCAGTGCTGATGTTTATTGCACTGCTATGGTACCGACCGTCGAAAAAATATGCGGCTGGTAAGGCATAGTTAGAAAAATGTGTTATAATGCCCTTATGAATAAACAGGAAATTTACAATTATTTAAAAGAACAAAACATCTGGCACGAGGTGACAGAACACAAAGCAGTATTTAATATGGAGGAGCTCGCCGAGGTGGATATTCCGTACCCGGAGGCTGATGCAAAGAATCTTTTTGTACGCGATGACAAGAAAAGAAATTACTATCTGATCACAGTGAAGGGAGATAAAAAGGTAGATTTAAAAGAGTTCAGAAAGAAAAATAACACGCGTCCTTTGCGTTTTGCATCTGAAAATGACTTAATGGACATCCTGGGACTGATACCGGGGGCGGTAACACCGCTTGGAATCCTGAATGATGAAGAGAGAAAAGTGCAGGTGTTTTTAGACAGAGAGTTTTTAGAAGGACGAAAGCTGATCGGAGTCCATCCAAATGAGAATACGGCAACCGTCTGGTTAAAGACAGAGGATTTACTCGATATTATAAAAGAACATGGCAACCCGGTACAGGTTTTAGAACTTTAGTTAAAAGAAGATTTGATTTTTGAGGTACAAAAAGATGAGTCACGATGGCATTGAAAAAGCAAAATTAGAGGATTTGCCGAGGATACTTCAGATCTATGCATCTGCCCGGAAATTTATGAAGCAGTCAGGCAATCCCAAGCAGTGGGGAGACAGTTTTCCGCCGGAAAGTCTGCTGGTAAAAGATATTGAAAAAGGGCAGCTTTATGTGATAAAAGATGATACAGGTATTCATGGAGTGTTTGCTTTTATCATTGGAAAAGAGCCGACCTATGAAAAGATAGAACAAGGAGCATGGATTTCTGATACAGAGTATGGAACACTGCATCGTGTTGCCGGAGATGGAACGATTCATGGTATTTTTGATAAGATCGTAGATTTTTGCGGACGGAAAATAGAACATCTGAGAGTAGATACGCATGAACAGAATCGGATTATGCAGCACCTCATCAGCAGAAATGGATTCCAAAAGTGTGGGATCATACATGTGTTAGATGGAACACCCCGAATTGCTTATGAGAGGCTAAAAGAATAATGTTACATATACAAAAACCACAGCAGGATATTACGGTGCAGTTAGAACAGGGAAAAATCCTTCCACTGGTATTCCGTCTTACAATACCTGCTGTTATTGCGCAATTAATTACATTTTTATATAACATCGTAGACAGAATGTACGTTGCCAGAATTGATGGCTCCGGAATGGATGCATTGGCAGCGTTGGGAATCGTTTTACCGATTACACTGATTATTCAGGCATTTGCAAATCTCGTTGGACTTGGCGGTTCTCCGCGAGCCGGTATCAAACTGGGTGAAGATAATTGTAAGGAAGCCAATCGCATTTTTAATACGGCATTTTTCATGTTGCTGGTGCTTGGAATCTTGATTGGCATGGTTACTTTTCTGTTTTCTAAACAGATCGTGCTGCTCTTTGGATGTCCACCCAGTGCTGTCGGATTTGCTACTGCCTATTTGAAAATTTATTCCTGTGGTACGCTTTTTGTCATGCTGGCACAGGGGTTGAATCCGTTTATACTGACACAGGGATATTCATTTATTGCAATGAGTGCTGTTTTAATCGGTGCAGTCATCAATATTGTGTTGGACCCAATTTTTATTTTTACTCTACGGATGGGAGTTCGCGGCTCCGGTCTGGCAACAATTTTCTCGCAGTTTTGTTCCTGCATCTGTATTATTTGCTTTTTCTTCTCTAAGAAAAGTCTGTTTCATTTTTCTGTTAAGGATATGCAGATTTCTTTTGCAAGAATTGCCAATATTGTGTCACTTGGTTTTACTCCGTTTATTATGACACTGACAGAATGTGCCATCCAGATTGTTTTTAATATCAATCTTAATCGTGCTACGGGAGGAAATAAGGATTATACGGCTGCATTGACGGTTATGCTCAGTGCATTACAACTGATTTCTCTGCCGTTAAACGGTCTTGGGAATGGAATGCAACCGTTTGTCAGTTACAATTACGGAAAGGGAAATGCAGAGCGATTAAAGCAGGGCATCCAATATGTGACGGTAATTGCCTTTATTTTTGCGGTATCCATCTGGTCGGTTTCGCTTGCGGTTCCCCAGATGTATGCACATATATTTTCGTCTAGTGAAGCAGTGACGGGCATTGTGAAACATTATACGCCGTTTTTTTTGATGGGTTCCATTATGTTTTTTGTACAGATGACCCTGCAAAATATCAATGTTGCTCTCGGTCAGGCAAAATCTGCCCTGTTACTTGCGGTCATCCGGAAAGTTATTATTTTGATTCCACTCTGTTTTGTGCTGACGCATTTTCTGGGCTTTAAGGGTGTATACATGTCCGAGGGAATTGCCGATCTTGTGGCGGGAATCATTACTGCGATAGTCATATTTAAGACATTTCCAAAAATCTTTCGGGAGCGTGAGATAGAGGTAAAAGAGAAGATGCAAATAAGGTGAAATATATGAGTGGGATAGACGGAGATATGGTATGAAAAATCATTACATCACATCATTTGTACAAAGTCTGAAGCAGTTACAATTTTAGGATATTGCAAACCGGATTCCAGAAAATCTTTATCCCCTGTCAGCAAAATATCGGCATTGGCATAAATGGCAGCCCGAAGAATGGGACGGTCATTCACATACCAACCCATGATTCGGATAGCTTACAGCTTTGGTAAAGGCTTGGTAAGGAGTTCCCTTATGATTTAATGCGGCAGAAATTAGAATATTAGTATCAATTAGAACGTTCATTAAACCTCACTTTCTGCGCGTACTTCTTTTACTAAGTTTATGACTGCATCCTCGGATGTGAGTTCTGCTTTTGCTGCTTCTCCGGTCATCTGTGCCTGGAGCATCTGCATTGCATAGACTGCGGAATTGATTAGACGGACATTTCCGTTTTCGACAACAAAAGTAACTCTGTCGCCATTTGAAACCCCCAGAATTTCTCGGATATCTTTTGGAATAGTGATTTGTCCTTTTGACATGACCTTAGCGCTATCTATAAATGTATTAGTTGCCATTAAAACACCTCCATTTTTAAGTATGAAAAGTAGGGAAATTCGTACTCATATT
>ULUI01025837.1_pt1 | contig 10804 bp, 4 predicted proteins | sample 1958371 | NCBI WGS metagenome assembly ULUI01 (sample SAMEA4835756, study PRJEB28245) | human gut metagenome | biome: gut microbiome; material: fecal sample | place: Denmark | collected 2008
ATCTGGTTCCTGCAAGCGCTCCGGCAGCCGTAAGGAGCTATAATAGCCTACATATGGCTATTCAGCAAATAATTCGTGAATCACCGTCGCTGGCAATGGGATTACAGTTGTATTTTCTGGCAGTTTCGAATAATTATCCTATTCTTTGGGATGCAATAGCTCGTACCAGGGCCGAAAATCAGTTATTGGCTGCCAGTGGTGAAAAAACAATTCCTGTATGGCGACAAATACTTTCCTCCGTAGGCTCTTTTCAGACTTTATTGACTGTGGGTATTACTTTGGCAGTTGCGTACGGCAAGGAGATCGGAAACTGGGTGACGAATCTGTTTCGGGGAAAGAAGGCGCTCGACACCGCTCGCATGGCGACTGAACGTTTTCAGAATACGATGCTTGAAGGGGCCCGGAACGCTCAGCAGGAGGTCGTAAAATTGAATCTTCTCTACCGGGCCGCAACGGATAATGCCCGCGCCACAGACGATCGCCGGGAAGCCGTGCGCAAACTCAAAGAGGAGTTTTCGGGTTATTTCAAGAATCTTTCCGACGAGCAAATCATGCTCGGACAAGCGAATGACACTTACAAGGAGCTGATCAAAAACATTTACAAATACGCCAAAGCACAGGCGGCTTTCAAGAGCCTGGTGGATATCGAACAGCAAGAGCTGTTCTTCAATAACATACCGGATATCGAACAATTCCTAAAGGCTAATGACAAATACCTCGAGGCCCAAAAGGATGTTGCTGAAAAACGGAAAACCTACTATGCGAAATCATGGCGTCAACCAGGCTATGATCCCCAAACACGCAAAGATCTCTTACAGGCGAAAGACATTCTGTCAGATGCAGAAGAAAGTGTTTCTTACTGGCAGGAAAGGATTTTTGAAGAGATCAGGAAGAACAAAGGAGGAGAAGAGATTATCGATGAGATAGAGGAGAAATTCGATGGCAACCTCGGGGCATTTCTGCAATTCCTCGCAGAGCAGCGGACGAAATTGGCTGCCGTGGCGGAGCAGGCCCAGTTGCTGGAAAACCCGTCCGGCACGACGACCGATCCCGAACCGACTTCCATCGACCAACTCACAGAACAGTATAAGGCGGCCGTACGTCGCCAACAGCAGAGCCTCGACGACCAGCGGGTCGAGTTGATTGAAAACGAATTCGACCGGGAACGGGAAGCGATCCGCCTCAATTACGAGAAAAACCGTCAGGAATATGAGCGGCAGGAACAACAGACGCTCGCGCTGATTCGCAAACTCCGGGAGTCGGGGGCCGATATCGATTCGAATGCGGAGAAAACCTTTATGGCCGGCACGGCCGCTGCAATAGCCCAAGCTGCGGAAATTCGGGACAGAGAGCTTGCGGATGTCGATAAGAAAGAGGAGGCTTCATACGCCAAGTTGCTGGAGAAGTACGAAACCTACCAGCAGGGGCGTCTGCGAATCGCCCGGAAATACGATCAGGATATTGCCGCTCTTGCCTCAAATCCGGAGGCCCAGCAACTCGCTCGGGAAGCCAAACAAAAAGCGCTCGACGACTTCACGGAACAATTTGCAAGCCAGTTCCCGGAATTCGAAGCCTGGGCCGACCGGGTCGTCACTGCCTCGGTCAAAAAGCTGGAAAGCCTGGTGATCGAAGCTCAGGAAGAGCTGGAGAACCTGCAAAGCGAGACGCCGGATGATGGTAATGCCATCGCCGTTGCGCGGGCCAAACTCCGCAAGGCCGAACAGCAACTGGCGAAAAAACAGAACCAAACGGAACAGGAAACTACCGATACGACTTCCTGGACGGAGCTTCACCGCGTATTGACCGACGTTATCGGCACTTTCAATGAGGTCGGCGATGCCGTCGGGGGAGCCGGAGGAACCATCATCGCCACCGCAGGAGATATCGCCGGCTCTACCCTGCAAATCATCAATGCCGTTCAGGCATACCGGAAAGCTCAAGCCGCATCGAACACGCTCGGCATGGCCTCCGGAATTCTCGGAGGCATATCTGCCGGTATCGGTGCGCTGACCACTATTGTCAATTTGTTCGAGGGCGGTGAAACTTCGATGGAGCGCAACCTTCGTCTGGCCCGCGAGTTCAACGAAGAACTTCGGATCATGAAAGAGCGCAGCCGTATCGACTCCGATGAATTCGACAATATCTTCGGGGATCGGGTGTACGACCGTTACAAGCAAAATATCGATGTAGTGCGCACCTCGCTTGAAGAGCTGGAGAAAGTCCGGGAGAGAATCCTCTCGCGCGGGGAAGAAAAATATCAGTTGCCGGGAGAGTGGCGAGGCGGAGCCGGCACGGGACTTTCGGGGCTGTTCAGGTATGAAAAAACTTGGGAGAACATTGCCGATTCGATCGCCAACATGCAGGTTCAGACACGTCACTCGACCTGGTTCCGCTCGGCAAAATATCAGTCCCTCGGTTCGCTGCTTCCCGAATTATTCACGGATGGCGAAGTCGATATGGACGCGCTCCGGCAATTCGTCGAAGAGGGCGGAGAAACTTTCCAGCACCTGGCACGGGAGAATCAGGAGATGCTCCGCGAAATGGTGGACGACTGGGAAACCTACGAAGAGGCATTGACTGCGGTCCGGGATTATTTGCAGGATATTTTCGGCGATCTGGGCCGTACGCTTACCGATGCTTTGGTGGATGCTTTCGAAAACGGCACCGATGCGGCGGATACTTTTGCCGACAGCGTCGGGCAGGCCCTGCGCTCGCTGGCCAAGGATATGATCTATTCGAGTACGCTCGGTAAGGTATTCGAAGATGCCCAAAAACGCATCGAAGAGGTCATGCAGAGCGACCTTTCCGACGAAGAGCGGTTCGCTCAATGGAGCGAAACGATGAAATCGCTGGTTTCGGATGCCATGGAGCAACAGGACGATTTCAATCGTCTGTGGGAAGAGTTCCGCCGCATTGCAGAAGAGAACGGACTTTCAATCGACGAGGAAGCCGGCACTTCGCAGCAGAGCGGTAAGGCAGGAGCCATTCAGACCGTAACGCAGGATTCGTTCTCCCGCGTCGAAGGACTGGTCACATCGGTACAGATCCATTCCGCGAAGATCGACGAAAACATCGAAGGTATTGTCCCGGTTCTCAAAGGGTCACTCGAAGCGATGAATGCCATCCGGGAAAATACCGAACCGATACCCCAAATCTATGAACTGTTGCAAACCATAAAACGCGACGGATTAAAAGCGATCTGATTATGGCTGAAATACTCGAAGGACTGTTGCTGATCAACCAAACGGATGTATATGCCCGTTTCGGGGCTTTCCTCGCGGAAACCGCTGAAGACAGACACGACAACTACGATTCGCTGCTTGCACCTCCGGCTCTCAAGCAGCAGGCGGAGGTTTCCATTCAGGAGGAGGACGGTGTCCGTATGCCCGATATACTGACGCAGACTTATGAAGCCCGCGATATCACGCTGCGATTCGCCATCGTCGCCTCGAACGATGTTTCGTTCTTCACGCGCTACGCCTCGTTCGTGAAATTTCTCAAGGAGGGCGACGACGGGTGGCTGGCGCTCCATCTGACGGACGTAGGGCTGAAATTCCGGGTTTATATGACCGGATTTTCGGATTATTCACAACTGGCGCCATTCGGAAAGGGAGAGGTCGCAGCGACCTTCTCGGTGAAATTCCGGGAGCCGAAGCCGACATTCGAACTCGCTGCGTCGATCTAAAGGTCACGTTCAAATCTTCAAAAAATGGAACTCAAAATATATTCGAAAGAAGGGAATCTGAAGCTGACGGCCTCTCCCGATAGTAACAGTGCTGCAACCTGCGGCATACAGGAGGAGAGTGTCCTCTCGCTCTCCTTCACGGCCTTCGAATGCGTCACGCTCGAAGTTTACGATTATGCGGACTTCCTCGGACGGCGTTATTGGATTCTCGAACGTTATCAGCCGAAGATGAACTGCGACAGCGAATGGAGCTACTCGGTGCAACTGTCGGGGGTCGAAGGACTCACCACGCAGGTCCTGATGGTCAATCCGGATGATGACGACAATCCGATTCTGACACTCACGGCACCGGCACGCGAACATGCGGCGCTGATTATCGCTAACATGAACCGCAAAATGGGGACGACCGAATGGAAAGTCGGAGAAGTGGTCGTATCGGAGTACATCGATATCGAATATACGGGAAAGTACGCCTCCGATGCTCTTTCGGAACTGTCGTCTGCCGCCGGGACGGAGTGGTGGTTCGACGGGATGACGCTCAACATATCCCGCTGTGAGTTCGGCGAGCCTGTCCCGTTGTCTTACGGCAACGGATTGACCGGAGGAATCGAACGGAGCATGGCCGATGGCGTGAAATTTTTCACTCGGCTCTTCCCGGTAGGCTCCTCCCGCAACATCGATCCGGATCGGTACGGATATGCCCGGCTGCAACTGCCCGACGGGGCGAAGTACGTCGAACAGGATACCCACCTCGGTATCATCGAATATTTCGAGCAGGAAGCGTTCGATGCGATATATCCGCGCCGGATCGGTACGGTCGGTTCCGTACGGTCCGAAGAGCGCACAAGCGATGACGGCTCGCCGTTTACGGTCTGGTATTTCACCGATCCCGACATTCCGTTCGATCCCAATCAATACGAAATAGGCGGCCTCGTCAAACGGGTGACCTTTCAGACCGGAGAGCTTCGCGGACGGGAGTTCGAAGTGAATTACGACTCGGAAAAGAAGGAATTCGAGATCATCACCCAATGGCCCTACGACAACGATATGCAGTTGCCGTCGGAACCGTTGGTCCCGGCTCCCGGGAACGAATACGTGCTCTGGAATATCAGTATGCCGGACAGTTATTATCCTGCGGCCGAACAGGAATTCAAAACTGCGGTAGATACCTTTATGGCCGACAGCCGTAAAGATATATCCGTGTTCCAGGCATCGACGGATTTTACGGTTGTCGATAAAAGAAACCTCGATTTGAAGCCAGGGCAACGGATTCGGCTCGGAAGCGACAAGTTTTTTCCCGATACCGGATATCGCGATATCCGTATCGTCGCGATCAGTCGCTCCGTCGTTCAGCCCGGAAGCATGACTCTTAAAATGAGCGATGTCCTCTCCACAGGCCGTATTTCCCGCATCGAAAATCAGATTTCGGAAGTGACGCAGATAACCCGGCAGGTTTCATCGGAATTTCCTGACATCATTAAATCGTGGGAGGAAACACCGGCGAGCGACACGACGCTCTATTCGTCGCGTAAGAGCGAACGGGAATTTCTGAACAAGCGCCGGGGAGGTACGGTCGAAGGAATCACCCGATTCCTTAAGCGGCAGCAACTCGACGAGGGATTCCGGACAAGCGACTTCGCCAGCGGCATCACCGGCTTCGGTGCACAGATCGACGGACGAGGCGCCGGCGAGCTGGAGAGCCTCTTCATCCGTCGTTTTCTGGAGGTTCCGGAGCTTCGGTACAACCGTGTGGGCATCAGCGTCGGGGATGACTGGAGCGCTCCGGGCGCCGGGGTGATCGAGAGTGTGGACAAGGATCAGAAGCTCGTAACGCTCAAACTCGAAGAGGGCGAGATCGGCGCCGTAGCGGTCGGGGATATATGTATGGGTATCTTCCACGACTTCGACCCGTCGAACAATGCGACGGCAGATTCCGACGACGGCCGGGGCAACTTCTCTTTCTCAGGCTTCGCAACGGTCTATTTCCGTATCACGGAGGTCCTGGGCGACCGCAACGAGCGGTTCCGCTACGGGCTGCGCCCCCTGTCGGCCACCTTTACCAAGCAGATCGATCCGATGGAATCGATGACCTTCGTGGCCTACGGCTCGTTCCCGAATCCCGCCCGGTGGAGCTCGCGCTACTCGACGCGCACCTACCAGCGCTATCTTCGCAATGTCAGCGACTGGGAGTTTACGGCCGAGAATATCGCCGCGCAGTTCGGCGACCTTACGAACCTCTCCGTCTTCGGGATCCAGATGTCGGGCTATTCGGCCTATCTGGATAATATCTACCTGCAAGGTATGATCAGCAGCCTGGACAAGAAGGCACTGCTGGACACCCGGAGCAAGCTGTTCCGGCTGGTAGGCGACAACGGCGTCGGCGTGGCATTCACCCCGGAGGCAGGCTGGAAGCAAGGCAAGCTCTACGACCCCGCGACGGGACAGTTCCAGAAGGAGTTCGACATCGAACAGATCGATCAGACGGCCACCGAAGCCCAGGCCACTGCCAATTCCGCCGATCGCAAAGCTCAGCAGGCTAAGGATTACATCGATAACACGCTGCCCGGCGAATTGTCCGAGATCAACAAACGGCTGGACGGTGTCGTGGAAAACTGGTTCTATCCCTATACCCCCTCGCTTTACAATGAACCGGCCCAAACATGGATAGCGGACGGCGAGCAGGAAAACCATATCGGCGACACGTTCACCAATACGCTGCCCGCGAATTTCGACCCGACGGACGCAGGCTGCTGGGAGCAGGGAAGCATCGGTGCATCCTATATCGACGGCATTAAGACCTGGGATCAGATCAAAATCGCCGACAGCACCCGCATCCGGCTCAAAACTCCGGTCGGAGGAATACCCAAAGGCGCCGTACTGTCGGTGGGCGAAGGCTATACGATGGGTTACAATCCGATAGCGTCATCCGGAGCGGTTATAGCAAGTTACGTATGGAGCCAGAGCTATACCGTCGGAAGCGACAATCCCTACATAGCTTTTGTCATCCGCAAAACCGATAATGCCAAAATCACTCCGGCGGAATACCCGCAGATTCACTTCACCATATCGAGCGACGAGACGACGAACCCCGATGCGGGCAAATCGTGGCGGTGGGTAAAAGAAGAGGACGGAACCTATAAATGGACGCCGATCGCCGACAGCGATGCGGTAAAGGCCCTGCAAGAGGCGGCGCGGGCGCAGGACACGGCCGATGCCAAACGTCGTGTATTCGTCGTAACACCGACTACACCCTACGATGTGGGTGACATCTGGACGCAGGGCGAAGGTGGCGACATCATGCGCTGTATCGAATCCCGTGCAACGGGTAATTTCGAGAGCTCGGATTGGGACAAAGCATCTAAATACACCGATGATACGGCAGCCAACGAAGCCAAAGACGAGATTGCTAATCTTCAGTTCGGCGCCCGCAACTATATAGCCCGACAATTCCTCTATGCGTGGAACAGCGCCAAAGAGGGTGTTTCGGACGTGGTGACTTCGGGATCGGACGCAGACGGAGCCTACATGAAGATCGATGCCAACAAAGCGAGCAATGCAGGGGTAGCTATTGCGGCTACGAGCCAGATCGTAAACTGGACGGATTGCTTCGGGGGTAAGATCACCTACAAGGCCGGCATGTCCTATGTCTTCAAGGCACGCATCAAACTGCCGGAAACCAAGACCGGCTGCGTGTTCTGTGCCGTTTATGAAGACGGATACGACATTATATCACGCCCGCCATCTGCTCCATATTCTGATGTGTATGAAGCCGTTTATACGACCAAATCCGGAAAGTCCTTGTTAAAAATCGTACTTTACGTCGATTATTGGCGACCGATTTACATTTACGACATCCAGCTCACGGAAGGCAACAAGGCCCCCACGGGATACATCACGGCCGAAGAGGATGTGCAGGCGCAGATCGAGCAGGTGAAGCTGGATGTGGACTACATTGCCTCGGATTCGAGCCTGACGCCATCCGACAAACAGCAGGTGGCTAATGAATGGGTGCGGATTCAAGGCGAATACTGGAGCATCATGGCGAATGCCGAAAAGTATGATGTCCCCACGGATTCATTTACGGTCTATTTCCAGGCACTCGAAGATTATCTCACGCCCCTGCTGGCCGATATGAGTACGACATCCGAGATAACCGGCACCGAGTTCAGAAAAGTATTCTCCGATTATTATGAAATAAGCAGCAACATGTCGGACTTGATCGACGACGCGATAGACGAATCCATCAAATCGACAGAGTACCTCAAGAAGGCTATGGAAGACGGAAGTACCGAGGTGAAAGGCGGTCTGATAATGACCAATGTGATGTTGCTGAAAAATGCTGAAGGCGACGTGACGGCCGGCGTGAGCGGCTTGCAGGAAGACGATGTGCCCTTCTGGTCGGGAGCCGACTACACAAACCGGAAAAAAGCCGTGTTCAGAGTACACGCCGACGGGGAAGTACACGCAACCAAAGGAACCGTCGGAATCCTGCAGGTCAAAAACGATTCCGTAGAGGTGAGCGATGCGGCCGCAAGCGGAGATAAAATCATACTCACCCCATACAGAATTACGTCCATATCGCAGGTTCTGGGTGCTGTGAGTGTACCGGGTGTCATAGAAACGAAAGAAGTGAGCGCACTGGCTACGGGACAAAGCAATCCTTTTGTCCGAAATGTTTACGAGTCAAGTCCGCCGTTTACCTGTGGGCAGGGAGTACAGATGTCAGCCCGGATTACAGCCCGCATCACAGGCAATGCCGAAGGAGGTGGCGGGGGCGTAAAGATCGAGGTGGTAAACGCTTTGACGGGGAAAGCCGATCCCCTGTACCGAAACAGCACGGCTGAAGCCCAAAACACGAATTTGAATATCGACGAGACGATTTCATATCTTTTCACTGGAGCAGCCCAGAAGTACTACATCCGGATTACGGTCGAAGCATCGGCAGCCGGAAAACTTACGGCCTCTGCAACGATGAATGCCGCCCAATTCAACTTCGTGAAAGACATCCGCAAGAACCTGATCGCTCCCAACGGAGTAGCCGTTGTGAAAGGATCGAGCAACTATGCGGTATTCACGGGAGATATTTTCGAAGTCCTGATCGGAAAAGCCGGATTACGTATTCAAAACGGGTATGTCTATAAGAGAGATACCGACCATACGACCTGGACAAAGATTTGAGAACCGCCATTGGAGACAGTCGTAAATTAATTGAAGAATTTTTAATGGCTGCGATGGACCATGTATGGAATACGTCGGTTGTCGGCAGAAAAGTGAAAGACGAAGTAGACGGTCAGCATCGAATCTGACAAATAAAGTCCTTCGGGGGAGGACACAAAAAATCCCCCGGTTTGTTAGCAGTCATCTCACCTACATACCAACAAATGCACGATTACTCGCAGCGACCGGGGGATAAAACCTCCTGCTGCGAGTAATTTTTTGTGTCGTTTCCTGTACAGGGGACGGCTGGTATGTAGATGAGATACGCAAAGATACTAATTTTAATAAAATAGCAAACTATGAGAACCCCTATTTCCTACTATGGCGGCAAACAGACAATGCTCAAGCACATTTTGCCTTTGATCCCGTCGCATAAGATCTATACAGAGGCATTTTGCGGCGGTGCGGCCGTCTTGTTCGCCAAACGGCCCTCCGAAGCTGAAATCATCAATGACATCAACATGGAGTTGACAAACTTCTACTGGTGTATGCAAGTTTACTATTCAGACCTCAAACACGAGATTAACAAAACACTACACAGCCGGGACCTGCACGCCCATGCCGGACATATCAACTCTTATCCGCAGTTCTTTACTCCCGTCGAACGGGCATGGGCCGTATGGGTGCTCTGTAAAATGTCGTTTGCGTCAATGATGGACGGGACATTTGGATATGACTTCAGCGGCACAATGACCAAGAAACTGCGTAACGCGAAGGATGAGTTCACAGAGCGGCTTTGTCAGCGGCTCGAACGAGTGACTATTGAGAACCGAAACGCTCTCGACGTGATCGACTGCTACGATGCTCCCGATACCTTTCATTTCGTCGATCCGCCTTATGTGAACTCCGATTGCGGACACTATGAGGATACATTCAACGAACAGAATATGGAGCAACTCTTGCAATTGCTTGAAACCGTCAAGGGAAAGTTTATGCTCACGATGTTCCCGTTCGATATGATCGACCGGTATGCCCGGAAGAACGGATGGATTATCCATCGTATCGAGCGGACGATCAGTGCCTCGAAATCAAATCGCCGCAGACAAGAGGAGTGGATGGTCTGCAACTACGAGGAACGGGCACAGGCATCTCTGTTCCAGGGTGAGTATTTAGGCGAATAGATGGAGCTGGTATTGATTCATCTTGAAATAAAAAACCGTTCGAGCGGCAGTTAAACGCCATTCGAACGGTATGTTTTCTTGATTCGCTTTACATATTTCCCGCGATATGTAAACGGATCGTGCATTTGCTTTACATATATTCTGCGCGTGTGCGAAATTTCAGTCGCTTTTCGTTTTGGATTACTTCAACCCTCTAAAAGTCGCATCTGGTTCTGAACTTCGTCGCATCTCGTTTTGCCGATTATATTTCCACACAAAATCCCCCTCTCGACCGATCTATCGGGGGGGGGTAAAATTTTATTGATTTTCGATAAATTTTTCTTGTTTTTCACAAATATACTTTCTATCTTTATCGCAACAAACGATAAGAACGGACGCAGTGCCTGCAAGCGTTTCCAAAAGTCGAGGAATTACATAACGCCGGCACAGGAAACACCCCGCAGAACCCTTCGGTTTCGACCGGCAGGAACACTTCACGGATCAACAGGAAATACGCCGAAACAAAAACAGCGAACAAAATCAACGACCATAAAAAACGGGATCACTCCCTCTCGATATGATTGTACTCGAAAACATCAACAAGACCTACCACAACGGCGCTCCGCTGCATGTACTCAAGGGTATCGACCTCGAAATCGAAAAGGGCGAGCTGGTTTCGATCATGGGGGCCTCGGGATCGGGCAAATCGACCCTGCTGAACATCCTCGGGATCCTGGACGACTACGACACGGGCGAATATTTCCTGAACGGGCGCCTGATCAAACACCTGAGCGAGACGCAG
>ULUI01053584.1_pt1 | contig 10791 bp, 9 predicted proteins | sample 1958371 | NCBI WGS metagenome assembly ULUI01 (sample SAMEA4835756, study PRJEB28245) | human gut metagenome | biome: gut microbiome; material: fecal sample | place: Denmark | collected 2008
CCTGAATATCAAGCTGGTCACTGGAAGTTCCAAGCTCAAGACACGCTTTTGTGATAGCTTCATTCTTTGTTTTTGCTGAAAACTGAATGTAATCCTCCATTACGAACCCCTCCGTTCCTGATTATTTCTTCTTATTTCTCTCATCAAAGTCTCTTACGAGATTTGCTTTGGCTGTGATGCTGCCCGGTTTTGCACTTCTTGCCTTCTCATAAGCAGTATCAACCTTCTGTGCTCTGTCTGAAGCACCATTGTTTCCGCTGTTGCCCTTATTGATCACAGGTTTATTGATATTCTTGGCGGACTGATGAGCCTGATTGGTGATCTTCTGCGGCGGAAGTCCTTCCTTCGCACGCTTCGCTTCGATCTTCTTCATATTCTCATTAACCAGATCATCAATGTTCATCTTATCAAGATGACGATTGATCGCAAACTGCTGGGCACTTCGAACGACAGCACTGGCGATCCAGTAGATACCAAGACCAACCGGGAATGTGAAACAGAAGAATGCAGACATCAGAGGCATGACCATGTTCATGGTTTTCATGGAGTTTGCCATTGCACTGGCCTGATCATTTCCGTCTGCCGGCTGTGTTGCAGCCTGTGGCATAAGCTTCAGGTTCAGCATCTGAGTTGCCCATGCAAGAACCGGGATCAGAAGTGCTACGATCGCAAGTAACAGAGAACCATGATTTTTGAAGAATTCCATGATATAGTACAGCGGCTGGTCTGCGATATTCAGTCCACAGAAGCCCTGCATCTTGGAAATATTGCCGGATGCTTTTGTGATCGCATCAGAAAATCCTGAAAACTGATTCATCTGTGCCAGCTCTTTCCACTGGGAAGGAGAAAGTGCATACAGAAAATCAACAATCGAGTTACTTGTAGCATTTCCGGCACTGTCCATAACGAGACGCACTCGTGTCATGGAATGGTCTGTGATAAACTGCTGCAGGATATCTGTGTATCCGTTTACAGCTAGCAGGTTGTCAACTACACCAGTAAAAATGTTCTTTACACTTCCAACGTAAGCAGGAATCCGGTAGATAACCTGATACAGAGCAAACAGAATAGGCATCTGAATGGCTAACTGTACACAGCTACCGGTTGGAGAAACACCATATTTCTGATAAACAGCCTGGGTTTCTTCGTTCATTTTCATCATGGAGTCCTGATCCTTTTTACCCTGATATTTCTTCTGGATCTTCTGGATCTCAGGCTGCATGATCGCACTTAACTTGGAGAATTTCTGCTGCTTGATCTGCAGCGGTGTCATAAAGGCAAAGATAAGAATACTGAAGATAATGATACAAAGACCAATGTTCTGGATTCCGAACAGGCCGTCAAGCATCTTATATATGCCATCCATGATCCATCCCATCACAGACGCGATCTGTCCGATAATAGGAGTTCCGGTTTTTGTTGCTAAAAACAGTTCCAAATTCATTTCCTCCTAGACTTCTTATTCAATTGTAAAAGTCCGGTAACTATTCATTCGTCCACTAACTGCGGAGGTACTGAACAGTTACAAATTCCGATAACTGCTCTGCCCGGGAAAAGGCTGAACAGTCACAAAATAATTCATGGCACAGGGTCATAGCCTCCGTGGGAAAAAGGATTGCATCGCAATATCCTCCATGCCGCAAGAAGACTGCCCTTAAATGCGCCATATTTTTCGATTGCTTCCAAACCATATTGAGAACATGTGGGAATATAAGGACATTTCGTTCTCTTCATCGGCGATATATATTTTTGATAGAGCCTTATCATCTTAATCAGAAATTTCTTTATCATGTTCATTCCCTGTTATATGATGCTTTCTTGCAAGATGCAGAAAAGCACTCTCGATCTCGTGAAAGCTCTTGCCCTTGGCTGCGGCTCTCGCTACTACTACAATATCAAGGTTACTGTCAAAATCTGTTTCGTTGAGACGATAGCTTTCTCTGATCAATCTGGTGAGTCTGTGGCGAACCACACTGTTCCCTACTTTTTTGCTTACTGATATTCCCAGACGATTCTTCATGTGCTGATTCTTCAGCACGTACATCACCAGAAGCCGATTTGCGTACGATGTTCCGTTCTGATATACAACTTTAAAATCTTGATTTTTCTTTAAGGACTCTGATCTGATCAAACGAATCCTCCTTAATTAGATTCCGCCTGCGCGGATATTTCTCCGGATAGAAGAAAAGACCACATAAATGCGGTCTTGCAGCTTATGCTGATAACTGTTTTCTTCCTTTTAATCTTCTTGCAGCTAATACTTTACGTCCGCCCTTTGTGCTCATGCGAGCTCTGAAGCCGTGAACTTTAGCTCTGGATCTCTTTTTTGGCTGAAATGTCATCTTCATAGGTAAAGCACCTCCTTTATCTATTTTTAATTGTTATGAAATAACTTATCATTCAGAACATCGTTTCAATTATATAAATAAACCTCCTTTTCGTCAAGTAAAAATTGCAAAAAACCCGATAAAATCAAGGGTTCTATAAAATACCCCCACCTTACGGTATTTATTTTTTTCTCTTATGTGGAAAGCGCTTATGGTTTACGTAACATTATCCACATTTTGTGGATAACTTGTGGATAACTTGTGGATTGACCGGAAATCTATCCACTTTTTCGGAGGGTTTGTTCACATCGTTTTCAAAAAAACCCTTTATTTGCGGTATTTTTAAGGTGGATTTTTTTATACACATAATTCTTCCACATTTTCCACCAATTCCCGACTTATGGAAACCTCCAGAACTCTTATCCACAATAATCCACCCTAATCCACAGTAATTTCCCCACATTATCCACATTCTTTTCCCCAAAATCTCAAGGATTTTCCATTGCGAAAACCCCATTTTCATTGTAATATATAAAAGGATATCTATCTCCAGTCGCAGACTGGGGTTATTATAATACTCATGGGAGGAAAAAATGGACGCTGTTATTGAAAAATGGGAGGAGATCCTGCAAACTGTCAAATCTGAATATGAGGTGACTGATGTCCCTTTTAATACCTGGCTCAAGCCGCTGAAAGTTTATGAGGTTGACGGAAAGCTGATAACAGTGGTTGTTCCCTCTGAACAGGCAGCGATCGGAGTCAATTACATCAGTAAACGCTACAAAATACCCCTCCAGGTTACTATCTGTGTACTGACAGGCATGGAAGAATGCGAGGTTCGCTTCGTTCTGGAAAAAGATCTCCCCAAAAAAACAGAAAAAAACACTTCTTATGATAAACAGGTTCAGGATACACGTTACGAAGAGGCGCATTTAAATCCAAAATACACCTTCGACACCTTCGTTGTAGGAAGTAATAACAAATTCGCCCAGGCCGCAGCTCTTGCAGTTGCCGAATCACCGGGAGATACCTACAATCCACTGTTTATCTATGGCGGAGCCGGTCTTGGTAAGACGCATCTTATGCATTCCATCGCTCATTTCATTCTAGAACACGACGAAAACAGCCGTGTTTTGTATGTAACCAGTGAGGAATTTACCAACGAGCTGATCGAAACCATCCGAAACGGAAATAACACGGCAATGAGCAAATTCCGTGAAAAATACAGAAATATCGACGTTCTTCTTGTCGATGATATTCAGTTTATTATAGGAAAAGAATCCACACAGGAGGAATTTTTCCATACATTTAACAGTCTTCACAGTGCCAAAAAGCAGATCATCATATCCTCTGATAAACCACCGAAGGATATGGAAATCCTGGAAGAGCGCTTCCGTTCCCGGTTCGAGTGGGGTCTGATCGCAGATATCACGCTGCCTGATTACGAAACCCGAATGGCGATCCTTCATAAAAATGAAGAAATGAACGGCTACAACATCAGTGAAGATGTTATCAAATATATCGCTACCAATATCAAATCCAATATCCGTGAGCTGGAAGGTGCCTTCAACAAGGTCATGGCCGGAGCCAAGCTTGAGAAAAAGGAAGTAACTCTGGAGCTGGCAGAGCAGGCACTGAAGGATATTATTTCTCCGGATGAGAAAAAAGTGATCACACCGGAATACATCATCTCCGTTGTTGCAGAGCATTACGGAGTCACACCTGCGGACTTAAGCGGAAACAAACGAAACTCCAAGATCGTCATGCCCCGCCAGGTTTCCATGTATCTCTGCCGTGAGATCATATCCACACCTTTGAAAAATATCGGAAAAGCGCTCGGAAACCGTGACCATACCACCGTTATGCACGGTATCGAAAAGATCGAAAACGAATTGCAGAACGACGATAACTTAAAAAATACCATTGATATATTGAAAAAGAAGATTAATCCACAAGGTTAGGGAAGTTTTCCACATTACTGGTGTATAACGTGTTGATTGTATGTGGAGAGATGTGTACAACTTTTTTGCCAAAACGCGGCGGTAATTTTATCCCCGGGTTATTCACATGCGAAAATACCACTTTTACACAAAGTTATCCCAACGGAAAACCCCTGAAAACATCAGGCCTGCGGGAGTTTTTCACAAAATCTGGCCCCCTACGGCGGTTACTGCGGATTTTTTCTATAAATATATTTATAAAAACCACAAATTGTTCAGAAAGGGAGTTATACACACTATGAAAATCATCTGCTCCAAATCAAGTCTGTTAAAAAGTGTAAGTATCGCACTCAAAGCAGTTCCATCAAAAACCACAATGCCAATCCTGGAATGTATTCTCATGGATGCAACCACAAACCAGATCAAATTTACCACCAACGATATGGAGCTGGGAATTGAAACGATCGTTGAGGGTACTATTGAAGAAAAAGGTAAAGTTGCTCTTGATGCAAAAATCTTCTATGAAATCATCAGACGACTTCCGGATAATGATGTTACCATCAAGACCGATGATAAATATGCTGCAACCATTACCTGTGAAAAAGCAAAATTCAATATCCCTGGAAAATCAGGAGAAGATTTTGCTTATTTACCGATGATCGAGAAGGATGAACCGCTGACGATCTCTCAGTACACACTGAAAGAAATGATCCGCCAGACTATTTTTTCGATTGCTGTAAATGAAAACAATAAGCTTATGACCGGTGAACTTTTTGAGATCAAAAATAACTGTCTGAAGGTAGTTTCTCTGGACGGACATCGTATCTCTATCCGCAAAATGTCCCTTAAGAAAGATTATTCTGACCGTAAGGTGGTAGTTCCGGGCAAAACTTTAAGCGAGGTCAGCAAGATCCTTTCCGGAGAAGTGGATGATCAGGTCAGCATTTACTTTACAAAAAACCATATTTTATTTGAATTTGATCAGACTATGGTAGTTTCCAGACTGATCGAGGGAGAATATTTCAGAATTGACCAGATGCTTTCCAGTGATTATGAGACAAAACTGAAGATCAACAAAAAAGAGTTCCTGGATTGTATCGATCGTGCCACACTTCTGGTACGTGAGGTTGATAAAAAACCGATCATCATCAACATCACAGACGATGATATGGAGCTGCGCATTGATTCTGCAATGGGTTCCATGAATGAAGAGATCGATATTGAAAAAGAGGGTAAGGATATCATGATCGGCTTCAACCCGAAATTCCTGATCGATGCGCTTCGTGTTATTGATGATGAAACCGTGACGATCTATCTTGTAAATCCGAAGGCACCATGCTTTATCCGTGACGATGAGGAGAACTATACTTACCTGATCCTTCCTGTAAACATCAACCAGAATCAGGCCAGATAAGACCTGGGGTAATGTGACCGTTTTTGACCGATTGTGCATGGGAATGCGATCGTGTTCTGAGAATTGTTTCATGCGTAAACTGCTGGAAGGGGGTATTTAAATTACCACCTTCCGGTGAAATTTGTATTTTGGGGGATTTTAAATACCGCCAGGAGATCAGAAAAGATCGATCTGACGGAGAAAATACCCCGGAGATAAGAGGAGAAAAAATTGGAGATCAGAATTAAAGACGAATTTATCAAGCTTGGCCAGGCGCTGAAGCTGGCCGGTGTTGTGGAGGACGGCGTTGAGGCGAAATATGCCATCAATGATGGTCTGGTACTGGTGAACGGTGAGGTGGAGAACCGCCGTGGCCGCAAGATCCATCCTGGAGATACCATTTCCTACGATGGAAAAGATATTTATGTGATCGGGTGAAGGAATGTACATTGAATCCATCAGACTGAATAATTTCAGGAATTATGAGTCGCTGGAGATGAATTTTGATCAGGGCACCAATATTCTCTACGGCGACAATGCCCAGGGAAAGACCAATATCCTGGAGGCGGTTTATCTGGCAGGTACCAGCAAATCCCACAAGGGAAGCAAGGACCGGGAGATGATCCGCTTTGAGAATGAGGAATCCCATATCCGAATGATGGTGAAGAAGGGCGATCTTTCATACAAAATAGACATGCACCTCCGGAAAAACAAAGCAAAGGGAGTTGCCATCAACGGGCTGCCGATCCGCAAGGCAAGGGAGCTGCTGGGGGTGGTGAATCTGGTGTTTTTTTCTCCGGAGGATCTTAATATTATCAAGAATGGACCGGGAGAGAGAAGACGTTTTCTGGATTCGGAGCTTTGTCAGCTGGATGGTGTTTATATCACGGAGCTGGCCGGCTACAATCACATCGTGAACCAGAGAAACCGTCTTCTCAAAGACTGTTATATGAACCCCGGGCTGAAAGGTACCCTGGATGTCTGGGATATGCAGATGGTTGATTACGGAAAGAAGATCATCGGGAAGCGGGAAGCCTTTGTGCAGGAGCTTAACGAGATCGCAAGGGGGCTTCATAAAGGCCTTACCGGCGGGATCGAGGAGCTGGAGATCCTGTACGAGCCAAGTGTGACGGCGGCGGAGTTTGAGGATAAGCTTTCCAGGAACCGGGAGCGGGATCTTCGGATGAAGCTGACCTCCGTGGGACCGCACAGAGATGATTTCTGCGTAAAGGTCAACGGGATCGACATCCGGAGGTATGGTTCCCAGGGGCAGCAGAGGACTGCGGCCCTTTCCCTGAAGCTTTCGGAGATCTATCTGGTGAAGAAAAAAATCCGGGATACACCGGTTCTTCTGCTGGATGATGTTCTTTCGGAGCTGGATAGCAGCAGGCAGACATATCTGCTGGAAAGCATCCACGATATACAGACTCTGATCACCTGTACAGGACTGGATGATTTTGTCAGCCATCAGTTCAAGATCAACAGGGTTTTTCAGGTGGTAAAGGGGCATGTTTATATGCCTAAAGGGTTTTGACAAGCCCGTATGCATATGGTAAACTGATTCTGATTATGGAAAGTTGGTGAATATTTTGGATAAAGAGGAGTTTCGCGTTAAGCTGGGACAGATCAATAAGCTGGTCGAGACCCAGGATTACAAAGGCGCCATGCAGATTGTTGACAGCATTGACTGGCGTCGTGTGAAAAACGTCCGTACCCTTTGTGTAGTGGGCGAGATCTACGCGGCCAACAAGCGCTATGAAGAGAGCAAGGAAATTTTTCTTCTTGCCTACCACAGAGCGCCGATCGGCAAGAACATACTTTACCGTCTGATCGAGGTTTCCTTGAAAATGGGACAGATCAGTGAAGCCACAGAATTCTTTGATGAATATAGAGAAGTGGCAGGTAATGATAACAGCCAGTATATACTGAAATATAAGATCGCCAGAGCGAAGAATGCATCTCTGAATGAACAGATCCGTATTCTTGAGGAATATAAGGAGAAGGAATTTACGGAGCGCTGGTCCTATGAGCTGGCCAAGCTCTATTACAAGGCAGGAGACAAGCAGAAGTGCCTGGATCTCTGCAATGAGATGATCCTTTGGTTCAATGACGGAACTTATGTGATGAAGGCCCTTGACCTGAAACAGCGGATGGGTGTTCTCACTGGCGAAGAGAAAGAAAAATACGAACAGCGTTTTATCCCGAAGCTGATCCCGCCGGAAAAGGCGCAGGAGATCAGGGAGAGCAAGGAAGCATCCGGCGAATATGAGGAGGCAAAACCGGTCACAGATACTATCCAGGTAGATGATGAGCGGGATCTGAACAGTGCGGAGACATTCCAGGAGAAGCTTTCCAAGGGATTCCGTGATATCTTTGGCGGACATAAGAAATCTGCGGAAGAGGATATGGAGGAAAAAGAAGCTGCGCAGGATGAAGAGCCGGATGAGGTTTCCACAGGCTCTGAGGATGTGACGGAACAGGCGGAAGCGCCGGAGGCTGAGACTGCTGCGGCAGCAGAACCGTCAGAGGAGTTTACAGATTCTGAGGAGATCGAAGCAGCAGAAGGAAGTGAGGAAGCTTCGGATGAGCCTTCTGAAGAGCAGGAAGAGTTTTCCGGACAGGAAGCGGATGAGATCCCGCTGGCATCCGGTGTTGAGAACCTGTCATCCGGAGGTATGAAGCTGCAGGCTCAGGAACAGCAGGATAAAGAGGAAGAAGAGACTTATCAGGAAGCGGAAGAAGCTGAGGCTGAGAAAGCTACAGAGATGTCTTTGTCCCAGAGTGTTGCAGAGATCATGAAGGAGAAGGCTGCAGGAAATGAGGAAAGTGAGGAGAAGCCTGCAGGGGTTCCGCTCAATGAGGAAGGCAAGCCTGATTTTTCCGCAACGATCCGTATGCCGGAGCTGAAGATCCCGAAGTCCATGATCAATGTGGACCCGGAGAATGCAAGCAGTTCCGCAGAGATCCCGGACGCGTCCGGAATTTTCGGAAATATCGAGGATATTGCGGCATCTGTAGGTGACAGGTCCGAGAAGGATAAAGATAAGGACTTCAACCTGGAGGATACTATTCTGGCAGCAGCTACACAGCAGGGAATCGATATCCCGGAGGAAGAGAAATCTCCGGATGTCCAGCAGTCCGACGTAACGGAAGAGCCGGAAGGTATTGAGGATCTGGATATTGCGGCTGATGAATTTGTTCCGGAGGAGCCGGATGCGGCAGATATCGAGGATATCATGGCGCAGATCTCCGCTCAGCAGGAGGATGAGGTAACGGAGACTTCCGATACCAGACTTCCGGATATCGTATTTGATGAAGATGAGGAGCCGGTTACTGAGGAGGATCTTCAGGCTGCAGAAGCAGAGTTTCTGAATGGTCCGTCAGGAGTACAGAAGCCGGTGGAAGAAGAGGATGTGCTTCCGGAGATTCCTTCACTGGAATCTGAGGAGCAGGTGCAGAAGGCGGCAGCAGAGCCTTCAACGAAGCTTCATCATGAGGAACCGGTGGCTTCAGCGGAAGAGGAAAATCTTCTTGATGAGGAAGAAGAATACAGTGATGACGCCTTTGAATTCCAGGAAGAGGATGACGAGGATGAGGATGACTTTATCAGCAGTCTCATCGGTGATGATTCTGATGAAGCCATGGAAGAGGACGATGAGGAAGAGGAGCTCAGCGAGGAAGAGCAGCTTGAGAAATTTATCGCTACGATCCATCCGGAAAAGGATCCTACAAAGATCGTTTCCAGAAAGAAAGAGCTCACAGATGAAGAGAAACAGCTTTTCACCTATTTTGTTACAGTTCCCGGAATGAAGGAACAGCTGCTTGATGTACTCTGCGATGTGCAGATGGGCGCAGCAGACAAGACCTCCCAGACCGGAAATGTGATCGTTATGGGCGGCAGAGAAACAGGTAAGACGAGACTGATCTCAAGTCTGATCCCGGCAATCTGTAAAGAGCTGAATATCGAGGCTTCCAAGGTTGCCTATATATTTGCGGATGATCTCAACGGAAAGGATATTCCGGAGATCGTATCCAAGCTTGCCGGCGGTTTCCTTGTTATCGAGGATGCAAACCAGCTTTCCCAGGAAACAGCAGATGAGCTTGAGGAAGCTATGACCGGAAACACAAAGGGAATGATCGTGATCCTGGAGGATGAAAAGATCGGTATGCGTAAGCTGATCGCAAGATATCCGAAGCTTGCGAAGAAGTTTACATCCATGATCAACATTCCTGTATTTACAAACGATGAACTTGTTAATTTCGCTAAGGTCTATACCATGGAGAATGGATTCCGTATCGACCAGATGGGCATGCTTGCTCTGTATAATCTGATCGGGATCAACCAGAAGGAGGATCAGCCGATGTGCATCGGTACTGTGAAGACCATGCTGGATAAGGCTATGGAGAGAGATCAGAGCGGATTGTTCAAGCGTTCTAAGAAGCGTGTGGACCGTGATGGCTACACGGTACTTTTTGAAAAGGATTTCAGCTGAAAATAAGAAAAAGCAGAGGTAAAAAATATGGCCAGACCTTATCTTGGTAACCCGAAATATACCATTGAAGTCCTTCAAAAGTATCATTTTGTTTTCCAGAAAAGGTTTGGTCAGAATTTTCTGATCGACGAGCATGTTCTGGAAAAGATCATTGAGTCTTCGGGTATCACGAAGGATGATTTTATACTGGAGATCGGTCCGGGTATCGGAACTATGACCCAGTATCTTGCGGAGGCTGCCAGAGAGGTGGCTGCTGTGGAGATCGACAGTTCGCTGATCCCGATCCTTAAGGATACGTTGAAGGACTGGGATAATGTTTCCGTGATCAATAACGATATCCTGAAAACGGATATCAAAAAGATCGCAGATGAGAAAAACGGCGGTAAGCCTGTGAAGGTGGTTGCGAATCTGCCGTATTACATTACGACTCCGATCATCATGGGGCTTTTTGAGAAGAATGTTCCTGTGGATTCGATCACTGTCATGGTGCAGAAGGAGGTTGCAGACCGTATGCAGGTTGGTCCCGGTACCAAGGATTACGGTGCGCTTTCCCTGGCTGTGCAGTATTATGCGAAGCCGGAGATCGTTGCGAATGTACCGCCGAACTGTTTTATGCCGCGGCCGAAGGTTGGAAGTGC
>ULUI01068045.1_pt1 | contig 10727 bp, 8 predicted proteins | sample 1958371 | NCBI WGS metagenome assembly ULUI01 (sample SAMEA4835756, study PRJEB28245) | human gut metagenome | biome: gut microbiome; material: fecal sample | place: Denmark | collected 2008
TATCATTCTTGTTGTGGCAGTTGCCCTGCTCCGCAGTAAATTCGGTAAAAAAGCCGGTTTGCCCGTATCCATTGTAATTGGCGCTGTATTAAAGGCTCTGTTTATGGGAATTTTGATTTCTCTTATCATTCTGCCGAATATGCTCCCGGCAAAAATGCAGCCAATGTTACATGTCCTGCAGCTTCAATTTTCTGTCACACAGTTAATTACCGCTCTGATCGGCGGGGTATATGCTATCATCATTCTTGCGGTACTGCGTAATACCTCTCTTGGTGAGCAGGCGTAATCCCACATTACATAAATTAACGCCCCGGCAGCTACAACTACCGGGGCGTTTTATGTACCTCTCCAAAGTACCAGTTCTTTTTATTTTCTTTGTTTACTCTACATTTTTCAAAGCCTGATCCATCGGAATCTTCTTGATTCTCTGGAAATCAAATACCATAACAATCAGATATCCGATCAGCACAAATCCAAACATTTTTGCATAACCAATCGGTGTTACGCGAAAAGCGAACCAGCCGCTGTAGGAAAAGAGCATCATCCGCCATGCCGCGGCCATAACAAGTGTTCCAAGAATCACACTGATGAGATCCGCGATTACAACCACAATACTCGTCGAAAGCAGATACAGACTCGCGATCTCTTTGTTTTCGTATCCAAGGATTTTTGTCATGGAAATTGCATTCTCATTCTTTTCAATGATCAGCTTTGTCAGAAGATAAATCATAACAACTGCCAAAAGGATACACAGTACCTGGAAATATGTCATGTAAGAACCCATGGAATGATCCAGCTGATCTGCCATTTTTGTAATATCATGGATTGTAATGGTTGTTGCAATGTTATCCTCATCAATATCGGTAATTTTACTGTCGGATAAGAATCCGCTGAATTCATTTTCCTTCAGTTCAAATACTTTTCCGTAATTGTCAATCGACATAAAGAGCGCAAGACTTTGGGACTTGTCATAAAATCCCGCAACTTTAAACTTGTAAGATTTGTTTTCATACTTTTCATCCAGCGATACGGTATCGCCAACGGTAAGTCCATACTTGTCAGCAAACGAAGTTGAAATATAAACTTCATTTTTCTTGAGAGAACTTAACTTTTTGATCTTTACATAGTTGCTGTTGTCCGCGATTCCATATACCGAGATCTCCTCATCGAGCGCATCACTCTTTTTTACGAGTGAGGTCATGTCAAACTTCTCCGCATCTTTATTTTCTGTCGTAATCAATTTATTATCGTCATCCTCATAGGATTTGAGCACATACTGGTATTTTGCAAACATCATGCCATCCGTATTGCTCTTGTAATAATCGAGCGTATCCGGCATACCGACCGCCATCGCAAGCATGATCATGATAAAGAAAATACCGACAAACAAGATCAGATAGTTTGCAACATTCTGGAACATGATACGCAGACGGAAACGGCTTAAAAAGCTCCATCTCGGCAGACGCATGGCTTTTTTGTTCTTTGCCTTTTTTAAATCATGACGTAAAAACTGCAGTGGTGTATGCTGCATCATGCGCACGATCACAATCAGGTTGACAACCAGCATCAGGATCACCGGAACCACCGTAGTCTTAAAGAATGCATCCGGATTCCAGATCGTGTAATACGTTGGCAGACTGTAACTGTTGTAATACATCGACACAACAATATTTTTAAACACCGTATAGCCGAGTATATTTCCGACAATCGCAGCCAGCAGTGTTACAATAACCGGCATGGACAGATAGTGCCGCACCAGCTCTCCCTTCGTGTAACCGGACGCGCGCAGCGTTCCGATCGCGGAGGACTCTTTTGCAATCGTATTGCTGATCGTCACGGCAAAGATAAATGCGATGATTACCACAAGGATATCCAGCAGCACACCTCCCATGGCTTTGTCCGATCCCATATCATCGGTTGCAAAATTGATCGCCGGATTTCCATATTTCGGTGTGTAATCTTCGAGCTCATTGTCCGCAACAACCACCTGTGTGAGCAATGCACGCATAAAATTATCAGAGCGTGTTTTTTCCCCGGCCTCATCCGCAGGCTCCGTTTCATATTTCCATGCATAAGTATAGTGAATACTCTTGTGCAGCCGGTCGAAACCGTCCTGTGTCACCATTGCCACATCAAATTTCAGTGCATCAAACATCAGATCTGTGGTCTTTTCATGTAAGGTGGAGTAATTGGCATACGCAAGCAGTCCCACAACTTTATAAGTCTCTCCGGAAACTGTGACGGTATCTCCCACCTTTATTCCTACATTGTCGGCGTGCATACGGTCAATGGCAATTTCATCCGCCTTCTGTGGAAAACTTCCCTGCAGCATACATGCCAGGTTGATATCCTTTGTCTTTGCAAATACGCGGATCGTTCCATCCTTTTTCCCATCGTTATTATAATCTTCTTCCTCATTTCGGAAAAAGTTTTCATACAATGTTGTCTTTGTTGCCTTAAAATCCGCTTTTTCACCGGTCTCAATTGCCGAAAGCAAGGTAGCATCTGCCTGTTTTTTTAGCTCAAAATGACCGTCTTCCTGTTTGTATTTTGTCACGCCTTCGTTTGCCGAAGTAATCATACTCTCGTTTGCCACATACATACCGGACACAAAGCCGATCGTGAGCACAAGAAACAGGAATACAACCAGATATTTTTTCCAGTCCCCGATCAGTTCTTTCGGTATTCTCCTGATCATGGGATTTTTGATTTTTTTCATAGCAGCCCCCTTACCATTCCAGATCTTCCGCGGATACCTTGTTTGTATTGATGTCGTTGTGGCGCACCGCACCGTCACGGAGCTTGATCACATGGTCTGCCATATTTTTGATCGCCTCGTTATGTGTAACCATAATGATGGTATTTCCGTATTTTTTGTTGACCTCCTCAATCAGCTTTAAGATCTCCTTGGAGGTATTGTAGTCAAGTGCTCCCGTTGGCTCATCGCAGAGCAGAATATCCGGATTTTTTACAATCGCACGGCCGATGGAAACACGCTGCTGCTGGCCTCCGGACAACTGGTTCGGCAGTTTGTAGCGGTGCTCGTAAAGTCCAAGCGTATGTAACAGATCATCAATATCAAGCGCATTGTCTGACAGATACGCTCCCACTTCGATGTTTTCCTTCACGTTTAGATTTCCAATCAGATTGTACATCTGGAATACATAGCCGAGATGTTTTCTGCGGTACTGTGTCAGCTTTTTCTCACTCATATCCTCTAACTTATCGCCGTTGATATTGATGTAACCGGAATCGGCGTTATCAATGCCTCCGATGATATTGAGCAGTGTGGATTTTCCGGAACCGGATGGTCCTAACAACACACAGAACTCCCCTTTTGCAACGGAAAAATTCATGCCGCGCAGGACTTCCTGACGTGTCTGTCCGCTTCCGAATCCTTTCTTTAAATCTACAATTTCCAAAAACTTCTTTTCTTCTTCTGACATAGAAACTCCCTTTCTTTTTGGTTTTACTTTTCATACTAATATTAGTTTTATCTAACCTCTGGTTCTTTTTTTAGGTCTCCCGCAAAAAGCGAAAGACCTGTGCTTCTTTTCTAAACCTTTTGTCCAAACGCGGACGATCTGTGCTTCTTTTCCCGACCTTCCGTCAAAACATGCGGACAGCCTACGGTCTGACGAGTCCGTACCAGCCTGCCAACAGATATTTTACACCTTTTTCCGCAAACCGCAGTGCTTCTTCCTCGTCATCAATGTGCGTTACCATAAATATAAACATATCGATCTGTGAATGGGACATCCAGTGTACAACGCTTTGTTCCACCATCGGCACATGGTAAGCTTTGCACATCGCTTCACAGATAAATGCATTGTGCTCATCCATCTGATCGACCAGCCGGTCCGGCATATGTTCCATGCTTGATCCCTGCGCTTTTGTCAGCACTAAAAGCACTTCATCCCGGTAGGTGTACAGTTCATGGACAACCTGTGCGACTGCTTCAAAATCGCTGCTGTCATCATGCTCTTTTGCTTTGCCGCTCTCCATCTCCCTGACTTCAAAAGAAAAATGCTCCCGCAGAATTTCATTGAGCCGATCCATAAAATTTCCTACCACCTCACAGAACAGATCGTCCTTGTCCTGAAAGAAAAAATACAGTGCCCCTGTGGTCACACCCGCCTTCTGGCAGATTCCGCGGAGAGACGCCCCCACAAACCCTTTTTCCATAAATTCTTTTTTGGCACATTGGATCAGGTGTATCTTCGTCTCGCTGTCATGTATTTTTTTTCCTGCCATGGTACGCTCCCTGTAAATAAAAATGTAACATAACGTTGTTATGTTGGATAACACCGTTATGTTACATCATTCCCATGTCTATGTCAATAGAAAAACTTATGCATTTTTCTGTTTGTGTTTATCATAAGCTGCAAACATGCCGGCAAGCAGTGTTCCGGAAATAGAATGCCAGGTGCAGGAAACTGCGCAGATGATCGCAGACTCCGGTGTTGCGGAAAACTGTGCGGTCGTTGTGGCAAGGTTTGTTGCCAGTCCCGCATTCTGCATGCCAACTTCGATGGCAATGGTTCTCTTTTTGGCGGTATTCATGCCAACAAGTTTTCCTGCTCCATAACCAAGCAGATAACCAAGTCCATTGTGAAGAAAAACAGCTACAAAGATTACAGCTCCGGACTGGAAGAACTTCGCGCCCTGGGAAGATACCACACCACCGACAACACACGCCAGCCCCAGTACTGCCACACCCGGCATAATTTTCTGTAACTCACTGAACATTTTCTTTTTCCCCAGCAGATAGTTTAAAAGGAAGCCCAGTGCTACCGGAAGAATAACCGTTTCCACAATAGAAACAAGCATTGGCAGTGCCTTGATGGAAATATTGGTTCCGCTTGCCAGAAGAGAAACCATAAGTGGTGTCATGATCGGGGAAAGAATCGTGGATACGGTTGTCATTCCCACGGAAAATGCCACATCTCCACCACAGAGATACGACATGATATTGGATGACACGCCACCCGGACAACAACCTACCAGAATGAGTCCCAGTGCAATGCCGGCAGGAAGATGCAGCACTTTCGTCAGTGCGAATGCCAGAAACGGCATAATCAGATACTGTGCCAGTGCACCAACACAGATATCGAATGGTCTCTGTGCCAGAATCTTAAAATCCTGCGTTGTCAGTGTCAGACCCATACTGAACATAATAATACCGATGATGATCGACTGACTTGTAAACTTATTGGAAACCGGATCGGTAAATAACTGATGGTTTACCCATCCCATCATCCCCGGAACGATAAATGTTACTACCGCAATTGCAATTACCACAATTGATGTGTAGTCCGATAACCATTTGCTGAGTTTTTGTAGTGCTTTCATAAACTTTTCCTCCTTGGTCTGTTCACAGAAAAACGAATTCAGACATTAAAAAAGCCCCTTCCCAGATACTACTCTGGAAAGGGACGAATAAAATCCGCGTTACCACCCTGATTCCACAGAAAAACTCTGTGACACTTCACATACCAACATATGCTATCCCATAACGGAGGAAACCGGCGAAGTTTACTCACAGTTGTCTGCTTTCAGCCCGCTTCTTAGAGAGGATCATCCATATCCGGCTACTACCTGTTCGCACCACCCACAGGCTCTCTGAAAATAACGATAAGATACGATGCTGTTCTCGTCAACGAATTTCGGTGAACAATATTTTCTTTATGTTGCCTATTATAGACTCCTGACAAAATATGTCAAGAGAAAAATTTTCCATCATCTGCTTTTCTGATTGACCTCCACGTTTGTTCTTATGGACCATACATTACATCTTTTTCTCTATATGTCCCCACAACTTTTCATCAGTCTTTTTCAAAATGCTGGTAATCCTTCGAATGTGTCCAGTCCCCACCCCAGGTAAATCCATATCGGGTAAAAAGCTTGTAACACAGATCATCGTGATCGATCTTGTGCGGAAAATCCCCACTCCGGTCAACATACGCTTCTGCGTTTGCAGGCTCAATCGACAGCTTTCCGTTGACGGTTTTTACATAGGGGTTATAAAGTGTATTGATGTCAACTGCCATGCCCAGACCGTGTTTTGAGATTGTTGTCGTGTGGGAAATGAAACGGAAATTAAACGCAGAGGAATTGTTATCGCTCATGGATGCCTCATCATCCGCATCGTATTCATCCACCAGCCGGACTTTTTCAATGGGATATTCTGCCTCATACAACTGCCTGAAAATGGCAAGGACATCCTCTGCAATGGCTTTATTTACCACAAGTTCTCCCTCTTTTGTCTGACCGTCAAACCCCATGTGGAGCACATGAAGATAGCGGAGATCTTCCCGCGGTACGGTACAATCTGCCTTGTATGATTTTCCCTGCATCTTCTCAAAAATGTCGTCCGGGATTTTGGAAATGTAGAACGCTTCCTCTGTGATACTTTTCCCGGTACGGTCCGCATTTTCAACACTTTGTTCTTTCTGCGTATGATCCGGTTCGTTCATGTTTTGTTTTTTCTCACTCAGTTCTGTCCCTGAAGTCCTGTGATCCTGTTCTTTTTCACTGTTCTCCTGATCCGCAACCTCAGACTTTTTTGTGCTTGATTTTTCCGGATGCCGGATCAGACGGCTTCCGGTTACGACTGCGGCGGCTGCAAGTAACACGGCCGCAGTAATGATCATTCCTTTTTGTTTTTTCACCAGTTTCTCCTTACTGACACGTTTCCCTTTTCTGTAAACATAAAAATTCATCCGCTTCAACATGATAACACCGCTAAGCCTACGCTATCGAAAAAAGTGTCATGTGAAAGCCCGAAGGCCGCATTTCTGCACGGATGAATTGTGTATATTTTAGCACTGATTTTTGGGATTTGCTATATTTTCATAACAAAAAATGCATTTTTCTTTTAATGCACCCTCGAAAAATAATCCATCAGAATTCCCTTAATATGATTATACCTTCTGGCATAAGAATTTTCCACCCGTATAATCTCCATATTGTGTGCCTGACAGATGGCATTTTTCTTCCGGTCACGCTCCTGCACCACCGCATCTTCAAAATGCTCTTTCCCGTCAAGTTCGATTGCCAGAACCGGCAGTTCCTTTTTTCCCTGTTTTTCGTACACAACAAAATCAAAGCGCCCCATATAAAACAGATCATCATATGTCATGTTGTCCTGAAACACCTGCGATATGGCAACTTCTTTGTGGATCACATACTTACTCTGGGAAAGCCAGATATTTTCGAGCGCATGCGTCAGGTTTTCGAGAAATGCATTTTCGGTAGCGGTAGAAAACGGCTGGATGCCAAGTGCACGGGAACTGATATGTTTTTCCGTGATCTCTGACTTCCCGTTGGTTTTGATGTACTGCGCAAGTTCGTAAAGATCATCGTCCGCCTGTCCTGCATGCAGTCGCTCCAGTTCTTTGCTGTCTGCGAGCAGAACAAGTTTGTCTTTCGCCCGTGAGGTTGCAACATTGATCAGTTCCTTATTGTTTTTCAGCCACTGATAGGTACCGGCATTGGTGCGGTCGGACAGTGCCGTGGAAAAAAGCACCACATCCTTTTCATCTCCCTGAAAAGCATGCACCGTTCCACAGACTAAATTTTCGAGGTGGTTTTCTTTGATCGCCTGCTCGATCAGTGCCCGCTGGTTTACAAACGGTGTGATCACCGCGATACTTTTGTCCGTGTTCTGCTTCGCGTATGCAATGACCTCGTCTGCTTCCGCCGGAGATGTATTTTTGATCTCGGCACGGTCACTTTTTACATCTACATAGACAAGTGGCTCCGGCTCTTTGCTTTTTGAACAGATCTGCAGTTTGGAATTGTAATATTTTTTATTGTTAAATCCAATAATTTCTCTGTTGCAGCGGTAATGGCTGCGCAAAAGCACTTCATCACTCACCGCATCACATGCCAGATACGTTTTGTAAATCGAATTCTTTCTGTAATCATATTCCTCTGCCACATGATACCGCCGTCGCAGCTTGCGGTTGATCAGTTCTCCGAGCAGAATAACCGGATTCAGCTGCTGCGGATCTCCCACAAGCATCAGTTTCTCTCCACGGATAATCGGGACAAGAGAGATCGCAACATTGCACTGGCTGGCCTCGTCCATAATGGTCATGTCAAACAGCGGCTCTGGTTCCCCAATCTTATGTGCCGATATGCAGGTAGTGATAATGATTGGAAAAACACGCTGCAGCTTTTTTACATTTTCGGATTTCTGCATGTATTTGTTGAATGCCCGCGCCTGTGTCTCTGGATTTTCTCCGGAATCTAAAATCTCCCGCAGTTCCTGATATTTGGGTTCTTCGAGTGTCTTGATATAACGCGCAGACGTATAAAATAAATACTGATAAAATTCTTCTTCGTTGCGGTCGAGAAGCTGCAGGGCATCCGAATCAGAAATTTCGCCAATCTGATGGATTCTCTGATCGAGCTTCTGCATCTGGTATCCCTGCAGATCCATCTGAAACGGGAGCAGATTCATGGCATTTTTAATATGTTCCTGGTATTCCATCAGATGCGAAAGTGTCTCTTTCCGCTCCTTTAAATCCAGAATTTCCTCATACTCTTTCAGTCTCGCAGAAAGACGTTTTGCACGGTCAACCCGGTCATCCTTGCGCTTATCGAGCGTGGACGTAAATATTTTTACGGTCTGCACCTGATTGCGCAGGCGGTTGATGTAGCTGATTGCAGCTTTAACTTTGTCTATATTTCCAAGCCGCAGTACCGGAAACGGAATGGTCTGTCCATGGTACTCAAGATGCGTCAGTTTCTCAAATACATTGTCGATTGGAACGTTATTGTAGGACGCAAATAAAACGGTCGTATTGTTAAAAAACGCCGTTATTATCGTGTTGATGATCGTATTTGTTTTTCCCGTGCCCGGTGGCCCCTGTATGTAGGCAAGCGGATATTTCATGGCGTTGTTGATCGCCAGCAGCTGATCCAGATTGATGTTCTGATTGATCAGTGCAATCGGATACGCCTTGGTGCGGCGCGGCCGTTCTAACAATTCCCCGAAGAAGGCTTTGACTGGATAAGTAACCTGCTGCTTTTCAAACATATCAAGTATGGCTTTGTACTCGTCATGCAGATTCAGCACTACATCCATCCCAAGCCCCAGCACATACGGCATATCATCTACGACCGGCTTTTGCCCGCCATGACCGGTAATCGCATCTTTGATTTTTTCCAGATTGTTTTCAAAATCTTCCAGCAGTTCGTACTCGTCCGCATCCAGAAATTTACGCGCATTTTCCGTCTGTCCGTCAATGCCAAACTGTGTGCAGACTGTGATATCTTCATCCGGCTGAAACACTCTGTTTTTCACATCAAGGTTCAGGTTCCGGTATGCCAGAACATACAGCCCCTTCGCCGTGTGAATACTCAATACATTGAGTGCCAGTTTCTTAATTCTTAAATTGGTGCTCTTTTTCTTTTCGTGAGACAGGGAATACTGGAAATTTGACACGACCTCCTGAAACTGCTGATCGTTAAGTGCATACCGTCCGTTTTTCACACGATCCCCATCGATATAATGGATCAGATCATAATCGGTGATGTAAGGTGTCGTATCCATGCGGTTACATAGTTCCAGATAATTTAGTATTTTCAGATTTGCAGCGCTGGAAAAAATAGTTTTATAACGCTCCGGATGCATCTCGATATCTTCGATCAGCTGCCTGTTTTCCGGACAGTACGTTCCTTCAAGGACTTCCGTGGACAGAATGGAATCCACAAAAATTTTGTCATATTCCCCCAGTGTATACATTCCGAGGTGCAGACCATCTACTTTGAGGGTACGTTTTGCCGGATCAAGATCACGGATTCCAATCCAGTATTTTGTAATCTGATCCGCTTTGTTCCGATATTCGATTTTCAGCCACTTTCCCTCATGAATCGCCCGGAAAATGTCCCTGCAAATCTGATTCATACTATGCTCCGTCCTGTTTTACATGATATCTCTATCATTCATTATGATGTTCGGACAGAACCTTTGTCAAGCAAATCCTCAATTCCCCTTGCTGCTCAAAGGATTACTTCTTGTTTCAAAAAACTGATTGTTATCTATGCGTGCGCGGTTTTTGTCGTTGTACATACTGCTCTGCCGGATTGCGGCATTTTCTTTTTCCTGTTCCGGTGTGTTCTCCGCAAAATGTTTTGGTCCTGCGGTAACCGGATCTGCATCCGTTCCTACAAGCATCGCTGATTTATCCGTGTAATTTTTGGGTTTCATGACATACCTCCATATTTTTTGTTAGTATGTCCGATTTTTATCCTCTCCACTCCCGTAAGTAAAAGTTTGTAAAAACTTCCGTAACCGGTCTGTCTTCGGATTCTCGAAAAATTCTTTCTTAAATCTTCTTCTAATGGAATATCGTACTCTTTCTCAATTATATTTAGCTTCCCGCTTTGTGTAAGACTCTTTGAAAACAATGCCCTCAACAGACGATGTAATTCATGCTTTTCATCCTGACGAGGTAACTTCTTTGCCAATCCAATCAAAACAATATTAAGCATATCCTGCTTAATATCATCATATCTTAGTTCCTGCCTTTGAATACTTTAACGCTTCCTTGCAATATACAGACTGATTTACAATCCAAATCAGGCACACTACAAGAGAAGGTAAGAATCCTATGCCCAAAACAAGTGCACTTCTGCTAAACTGTTATTCATAACCAAACCTCAACCTCCTTATCAAACTTGAATTTATCGATTTCTTTATTATCTAATCTGTTAGT
>ULUI01096806.1_pt1 | contig 10717 bp, 10 predicted proteins | sample 1958371 | NCBI WGS metagenome assembly ULUI01 (sample SAMEA4835756, study PRJEB28245) | human gut metagenome | biome: gut microbiome; material: fecal sample | place: Denmark | collected 2008
GACTGTATGAAACAGCGTAATGCACGCCTGATAGAGCTTGCAGACTGCTGTGTGGCGTATTATGACCAAAGCAACAGCAGGAGCGGTACAGGACAGACGGTACGCATGGCTGAAGCCAAAGGTATTGAAGTGATAAACCTGTTCGATATGTAACCGCATAATATCGCATATCGGTACAATAAGTTAAATCCATCGTACTATCCCGGAAGATTACCGGCAAGTACGATGGATTTTTTCCATAAAGCAACACCCTCACAGCTTAAGCCGTGAGGGTGTTTTTTATAATACCTCAGAATTTCTTACTTTGATTCCGTATCATCGTGAACAGTTCTGTTCTCAGCAATACTGCTCTTTAATACACGGATCTTTGTTCTGTCAGAGCCTGTTTCGATAAGTACAGTATCATCTGTAACTCTTAATACTCTGCCTACAATACCGCCTGTTGTTACTACTTCGTCAGCAACCTCAAGGTTGTTGAGCATTTCCTGCATCTTCTTGCCGCGCTTCTTTTCGGGTCTTATGATAAGGAAGTAGAATATAACTACCATAAGTGCAAGGGGGATAAGCATTGTGAGAATGCTCACTATATCGTTTCCACCCTGTCCTGTGGTTGTTGCTGTCTGTCCGCTTGTTAATAATGTCAGTAATTCTGTCATTTTGTATTCCTTTCTTTTCCGTGCGATATTCGCTCTTACGTTATTCTCTAATTATACCTTAAAAGTGCCGCAAATGCAAGCACTTTTGTGTATTTATTCGAATCTTATATCGGTAAATCCGAGCTTTTCGAGTGCCGTTTTACAATTTTTGATTTCATCTGCCGTTAAATTTGCACTGCCTGTTATTCCGACCGATATTTCCTTGTCGCCGACAGCCTTCTTTACCAGTTTGAATATCTGATTTATCGCCTTGACCTTGTCCTTTTCAACTGTTACAGTCTTATCTGCCGAGGTCTGCAGCTTTGTGCCAAGCAGCGACATATCCATTGTGACAAGCACCCTGCTCTCGCCCATCTTATCCTTCGCAGACCATATTTCAGCCGTACCGTCATAAGTCGTTGCCGACATTGTAAGCAGTGCGTCAGCCTTTATTTCAACCGTTGCGGTTGCGTTGCCTTCCTTTGCTTTCTTTGCACACGTTGCCGCAAGAACGGCTAATTTCTCGCTTCTGTTTGCATTCTGCAGTTCCTTTGACAACAGCGAGTAGTCATAGGACTGGAAGTTCGGGAAAACAGTGTTTTCAAGCTCAATATCGGCAAATCCTGCCTTTGCAAGCTCTCCGCATATATCCGCATAATAATTTACCGCATCGGCGGAATAGGGAGTAGTCCACGGTTTACCGCCATTATCGGCGGCGGCGTCCAGCCAGCTCCAGTTTCCGTCAGAGATGATATATCCCGCATTGTCGAAAAGATACGGTGTCTTTCTGTCGTAAAGCGTTGTTATAGCCGCAACGGGAGTGATTCCTGCCGTTTTGCACGCCTTTACTATCTGAGCCGCCGTCAGACTGCCCTTATTTACGTCTGTGTTGTCCTTTACAGCTTTAAGCGATGATTTGTATAACAGCTCGCCTGTGGTGTTTTTAAGCGTAAATACGGCGGTATTATAACCGCCGTCCTTTGCTTCGGCAAGGAACTTATTCAGTGCGGCATCGCTTTTCAGTGCGGAGTCGGGAGCGACAGTCGCAAAAGCAGATGTTACCTCGCTTGGCACTGAGGAGGTGTTATCCTTTGTTGTATCACTGCCGCCTGAGTTGTCGGACGTGTTATCCGAAGTGTTCGCCTGCGAATTGCTGTCCGATGTTTCGGGGAGCGACTCGGGCGGTGTCCACGCAGGCTCGCTCACAGAGGAATTACCCCCGTTTCCGCCGAAAAACTTTATCAGCGGAGAAGCGACCGAGTATCCCACAAAGACAAATGCGCCCAGTATCACAACGAAAAGAACCCCGTCAAATATCTTCCTGCCGGTGCTTTTACGTTTTTTATACAGATTTCTTCTTGAACGTTTTACCTTGAATCCTTTTTTTCTGCTCATATCAGTATCTCCATTTTAGAAATTATCAGATAGCGCCTGTGTTATATCCTGTCAGCGCATAGAATGCAAGTGACATAATGCCGACAAAAACCATCATTATCGGCATTCCTCTGAAGGCCTCGGGAATAAGCGGAGAATTGAGCCTTTCGTTTGCGATATGAAGGAAGAACACCGCAATGAAAAAGCCTGCCGCTATTCCGACACCGAATCCCATATACGAAAAGAAATCAGCGTGATATGTCGTGTTCAGGAACAATGCTCCCAGCACTGCCGCATTGAACACCGAAAGATGAACATATTTCTTGATGTTTCTGAATATCTTTGGCAGGAATCTCCACAGGAGGAGCAGACTGCCCGTATATACTATGCTCACCGTCAGCGTGTATATAAGCGGCATGACAACATAAAAATACTGCCAGTCGGCAAGCCATCCGTCTATAAAGAACGTGATACAGCTTGAAACCACGATAACGTATGTTATGCCGAGCCCCAGTCCGAATATGCTTTCTTTTTTTCTTGATGCGTAGAACGCCACGCTTGTGCCAAGCGCACGGGAGAATATCGCATTCTCGACAAACATAGCGAGCATAGCCGTATTGATAAAAAGTGCTAATTTATCCATCACTGCGCTCCTTTACGTTGTCGTCCTGCGAGGGAAGCAGATGAGGTGCAGCCGGCTTGCTTTCGGTGCTTGAACGGTAGGTGTGAGTCGCCGCCTTGTTATGCTCCTCGCTGTTAAGCCTTATTCTGCGGTTACGCAGATAGTTGTAAAGCGCCCTGAACATACCTGCCATTATTCCGACAAGTATAAATCCGCCGAAAGGAGATTCAAAAGCCGCAATCTTGAAATCAAACAGCTTTATTCCGGCAAACGTGCCGAAGCATATCAGCTCCCTGAAGCCTCCGGTAAGGACGCACACTGCGCCGAAGCCCGCTATGAAGAAAATTACGTCGATTATCATTTTCAGCTTGTCCTCAAGGTAGAAACGGCTTTCCGTTTTCGAGAAGATAAGAGCGTTTGTGATTATAAGCGGCATATAGATGCCTATAAGCTCGACCGTAAGCGGAAAGATCTGCTCTAAAAGAAGTACGGTCGGGATATAATAGACCGAGCCTACCAGCGCATATATAATTACTCTGAGGGTATAAACTATTTTTTTCGGTACAAACGAACAGGTAACTATCGTCAGAAACGATATTATCGCAAAAGCAAGAGCGATTACCACGCCCTTCTTGAAGGTCGTAGCGGCGATTATAACAGGTGCGTTTACAATGCCTGTCATCAGCACGACATTCTGCTTTGCCAGTCCGTCTATAAGATCACGGGTGAATTTAAAGTCACTTTTCCGTGTCTTTTCCGGCTTCATCTGTTTTGTCTGAGCCATACTGCGCCTCCTTTTCCTTTTCGCCGGCGGTCTGAGCCGAAGCTTTCTTCTTCTTTACCGAATCCGATATTTTGTCGGAAAGATTCTCCATTACCGACTTTTTATGACGTTTTACCTTTGTGACCTTATTGTCGATAGGGGGCATATTATAATTAACAGGTTCAATCATAATTTCCTGCGTATCTGAAAGCTTCGGCGTCTTACCCTGCTTTGCGTCCTCTGTCATTCGCTCAAACGAGCCGAGGTTATGCTTAAGGTATCTTAAAAGCTGTTTTGTCTGTACGCCTATTACGAATGCCAGCTTGTCAAGATACAGCGACAGAGCGTTTACTATCAGCAGGGAGAACACGAATATTCCCTCGATATTTGCGGAATTTCTGAATATAACCGTGATTACGCCGAGCGCTATGCCGTACAGCACTCTTCCGCCGTTTGTAAACGGAAGCGTCTGCGGATCGCTCGCAAGGAATATAAAGCCGAACAGTACAAATCCGCTTACAAAACGGAATATAACAGCGTCCATAGCAGGCTCTACACTGCTTGTGAGATAGGAAAGCACGCCCATTACGGCTATTCCGCCCACAGTAGCGGAAAGCGACACGCTTCTTCTGCAGATAAGGCAGATACCGCTTACTATCAGCACGAGTATATGAGTAGTTCCCATAGGGCCGGGGAATCTTCCCATAAGTATCTCAAGAGGAGTCAGTGAGGGCATTGCGCCGTTCTTTATAAAACTGCTCTCGATTCCGCTTACAAGCGTTCCCGTATCTCCGAATATTTCCGGATGAGCGCCAAGCTGGGGATACATCAGCACCTGTGTCGGATAGCAGATTATAAGAAACGCTATCGCAACCGCCGCAGGATTGAATATATAGTTGTCCTTGCCGCCGAATATATGCTTTACCGTAATGGCAAGCACTGCACCGATTATCACGACATAATATTCAACGCTTGCAGGGAGCATAAGAGCAAGGGCCATACCGTAGGCTATGGTTGACAGGTCTTTTACACCGTATTCCTTCTTTGAAAGGAAACAGCCGACCATATCGGTCAGTATGCAGGCAAGCACCGAGCAGGCGCACACCGCTACTACCCTCATGCCGTAAAAGCAGGTGGCAATGACGGTTATCGCCAGCATAAAAAGTATCTGATCGCCGTATATGCTTCTCGGCTTACGCAGTTTTTTCTTAGCCGCCTCCTTTGACATCAGCAAAGGAGCTTCGTCTATCTTCTTAAGAAGAGCTTCATTTGTGGTTGTATTCATTATATCTTTTTGTCCTTTCAGACTATAAGCTGTTTAACCGGTTTAACAGGAGGTGTCCCATGCAGATAGATGAGCTTGCGGGAAATACCGTAAAAATTACGCTCGATCCGTCGGATATGGACGGATACCGCATTAAATGCGAAGATATTTCGGGCGATTCCCGTACCTCAGAGCTTGCCTTGTCAAGACTTATATCCTGCCTCAGCGAAGATCATAATCTCGGGCTTTGCGGAGAACGTCTGCTTGTCGAGGCGTTCCCGAAAAGCGACGGAGGCTGTACCTTGTATATCTCCTGCCTTAAAGGCACTCCGTCCGGAAAAAACGCATCCTGCCGACCGCCTCTTACGGCGGTCATCTGCGAGGGAGAGCTTTGCGTTCTCGCAAGGCTTTGCAAGGCGCTTAAAACTGTCGCAGACCGTGTATCCTTATACGCAGACCGTGACGGGAAAGATTACCGTCTTGCCATTCATCTGCCGCAGAGCAAATCGTCCGAAAGCCGCATCGGAATTATACGGCACATCGTGTCGGAGTACCGCCTTCCGTTATATACGGATCTCAGCCGTATGAGCGACACGGAGGAATATTATACTCTGCTTACAGACAAAGCAACTGAGCTGTTGCCCGACTGCTTTTAGCGTATAGCGTCTGCCGCCGCCTTCATATCCTTCGCCCTGAACAGATATGTTCCTGCTACAAGTACGTTTGCACCGGCATCTTTAACTGTTGCGGCGGTTGCTGTGTTGATACCGCCGTCAACCTGTATATTCATTTTGTCAAATCCGTTTTCGTTGCAGTATTTACGGAGCATTGCCACCTTGTCGGCGCACTGCGGAATAAATCCCTGTCCGCCGTAGCCGGGTTCAACGGTCATTACAAGCACCATATCGCACAGCGGCAGATAAGGTATTACTTCCTTCCAGTCTGTAGCGGGCTTTATGGCAAGTCCTGCGTTCATACCGCTTTTCTTTATATACTTAAGGTTTGCCGTTGTGTCGCCTTTGCTTTCAAGGTGGATAGTAAGCATATTACTGCCCGCAAGGGCGAAAAGCGGTATAAGATTTGTGGGATCTGTCACCATAAGGTGCGTGTCGAAATATATATTGCTCACTTTACGCATAGCGGCAACAACGTTGTTCCCGTAGGTTATATTGTCAACGAAAACCCCGTCCATAACATCTATATGAAGCCACTCGATCTGTGCGTTTTCGGTACGGCGGATTTCTTTTTCTATATTTGTAAGGTCGCTCGCAAGCATTGAAGCAGAGATAATGTTTTTCATGATTTCTCCTGTCCGGTCCGTAGACCTATTTATACAGTATAATGATATATCATAACCGCTTTTTCGTCAAGTAAATGCAAAAAATTAAAGAAAATTTCCGCAGAATAAACAAAAAAGAGGCAAAAGCCTCTTTTTATATTGTCGAAAATCTATGCTATTGTTACATAAAAGGGGTTTGGGGCGTAGCCCCAATGCAGGCCGTCAGTCGATTGTGTCGCTGCGTCTGTGCATCGACAGCCATTTGTACCGTTGCATCGTGCAACGGCTTTGTGTGGCTGTCGTTACGCATCCTTGCATAATGATTGTGTCCGACTGACTGCAAGCGTCCTTGCTTGTCATGGGCGGCAGCCCATGCTATTTCCCCTTCCCTTTGGGGGAAGGGGTCAGGGGTTGGGGGATAAAACAGTAAATAGCAATATTTTCGAATTTTAAACCTTTACATAGAACGGAACTTTTTCTTTTGTCGCCTGTTTTGCGGCAGGCTGATTGAAGTTCATTATCATAAACGGCGCTTTTTCGTCGTTTATATCCTTCAGCACCTTTTCGGTAAAGTCCTTGGTAAAGTCGTTGAATTTATCGTCCTCACCCTCGAAATCCACGATTATAAGGCGGTTGAGCTGATTTATCTTGCGCATATTCATAATATACGCCTTTTTAATATCCTTACGGCTGTCAAAATAGCTCGTTATAGGCTTGGTAACAGTGTCCGGCACGCCCGTAACCTCGTTTATGACAGTAAGCTCGCCGCTGTTGAATTTTTTCTGCCTTATATAATTTGCTATGACCTCTGCCTGCTTAGGACCGCAGATAATGTTCTCGGTGAAGGGATTTATAACAAAGCCCTTCATAGCACACTTCGGCTGTGACAGCATAGCGGAAAGATCCTTATATGTAACGGCGATTACGTAGATCTTGCTTATATCATTGATGTTCTTCTGCATTGTTTCCATATCGGTGAACACCATAAAATATTTCTCGTTCTGAGGATTTGTAAGGTGCGAGAACTGTACCTTCATCTGATTTTCGTTCTCCCCTGACATATCCGTCACGGTTACAGGCGCAAGAAGTCTTGCCTCCATCAGATTGTCGATATAATCCACCTGATACTGCGGTTCGGGATTTGTTTTTTCTTCAGCGCATTTTTTCAGCGTTCTCATCACTTCGAGCAGTTTCGGGTTGGTTATTTTCTTTGTCTGTTCCTGTATTGCATTCAACTGTTCCTGTGTCATTTATTATATTCCTTTCCTGAAGAAAATTATATTTCGTTACGGTTTTCAAGCGCCCTCTGGAGCGTAACATCGTCCGCATATTCAAGCGATGCGCCCGCAGGCAGACCATACGCAAGACGGGTCACCTTTACTCCCAGCTGCTTTATCATTCTTGAAAGATATGTTGCCGTAGCCTCTCCCTCGATAGTCGGACTTGTAGCCATTATGACCTCGTCCGTATCCGACAGCCTTGCCATAAGCTCCTTTATTTTAAGCTGCTGAGGACCTATCGAATTCATCGGTGACAACAGCCCGTGAAGCACATGATACACTCCGTCAAAGCCGCCGCTTCGTTCTATGGCGGAAACGTCCTTGGGACTTTCCACAACGCATATGACCTTGTGGTTCCTGCGGCTGTCCGAGCATATATCGCACTTGTCCGTATTGCAGATATTCTGACATACACTGCACAGCTTCATACTGCGTCTTGCCCGTAGAATTCCGGACGCAAACTGCTCCACTTCTTCCTCCGGGGCGTTCAGTATATAATATGCCAGCCTCTGCGCCGTTTTAAGACCGATGCCGGGGAGCTTGGCGAATTCCTGCGCCGCCGTTATAAGCGGCTGAGAATTATATTCAGCCATTAAACAAGTCCCGGAATGTTAACTCCGCCTGTTACCTTTTCCATCTCTGCGGCACTTACTTCTTCAATCTGTGTGATAACGGCATTTACGCCTGCTACGATAACGTCCTGAAGATCCTCGATAGCGTCCTTGTCAACTACCTCGGGGTTGAGCTTAACTTCCTTGAGTACCTTTGCACCGCTCATTGTAACTTCAATCATACCGCCTGCGGCAGAAGCTGTGAAATCTCTTGCCTCAAGCTCAGCCTGTACACGCTCGATGTCTTCCTGCATCTTCTGAGCCTGCTTTATCATGCTGTTCATGTTGTTTGCGCCTCTGTTCTGGTATTCCTTGGGTAATCTTGCTTTCATTGTGATTTTTCCTTTCGTATCTTTAAGTCAACGACTTAATTTTTTGGTTTTTTGTATTTTATTTTTACGCCCATTTTTTCCGCTCTTGATAAGAAATCGGAAACAGGGTCGCTTTTATCCTTGCTTTCGGCTGTATCGCCGATATTGTCAAAGGTCATTACAAGCCTTCTGCCTGTTACCTCTTCGGCGGCTTTCTCAAGCCGTTCCTTCGAGTCGCCTGTTGTCAGGAAATCATACTGGAATTTCTGATAACCGCTGATATTCACCGTATCCCGACCGAGCGACACCTGCACCTGTCCCAGTATAGCCTGCAGTATAACGGGAAGTCTGTCGAGTATCTCGGTTACCTGCGGATCGGCATTACCGGTACTTTGTGCACTGCCTGCCGACAGATTATTTTTATGCTGTTCGGGAAGATTGTTCTCTGTCTTTACTGCCTGTTCCTGCGGAGCAACGCTTGCCTGCGGTTCATCAAGGTCAAACGGAGGAGCATCTTCGTTTCCTGCACTTGCGTTATCATCAGTGCCGCCCGTACCCTCATACAGCCAATCCGGCTTGTTACCGTCACCGCTTGTATTGCTTGCCTGTTCCTGCGGAGCAACGCTTGCCTGCGGTTCGTCAAGGTCAAACGGAGGAGCATCTTCGTTTCCTGCACTTGCGTTATCATCAGCACCGCCCGTACCCTCAAACAGCCAGTCCGGTTTGTTGCCGTCACCGCTTGTATTGCTTGCTTGTTCCGGTGGAGCGGGAGCAACGCTTGCCTGCGGTTCATCAAGGTCAAACGGAGGAGCATCTTCGTTTCCTGCGCTTGCATTATCATCAGCCCCACCGGTATCCTCAAACAGCCAGTCAGGCTTGCTGTCTGCGGCATTCCGCTCTGTACCGCTCTGCTGTACCGAAGCGGTCGGAGCTGTCATATCCTTCTGCTTATCATCAGCGGATGTGATTTTATTTTCTATCCTGTTCAGCGTATCTGCAATAATATCCTGCGGTCTGTCGCCGGCTACGCTTACGGGCTTTGCGGATTGCGCCGGTATATGCTTTTCTGTGCTTTCAGCGGGTTGCACTGCGGCTCTCGGCTGAATGCTTATCTCGCCGTCACACAGCTTGTCGAGCCTGTTTTCCAGCTTTTCAAGCCTTAACGACAATGCCGATGTATCACTGTCAAGACGTGGCGTACACAGCCTTATAAGGCACATTTCGGCAACCGTCTTACGCTTTGCCGTTTTCGGAGTTCTCGCAATGCAGTCCTGCAGTATATCCATACACCGCATTATTTCTCCGAGAGTAAACTCCTTTGTCTGCCTTGCAAGATCGTTTCTTGTTCCGCTTCCTGCAGGGATGAGAGAAAAGTCGGAGTTCGTTGCCGACAGTATGCACAGATTTCTGAAATGCGACAACAGCTCGTCAAGAAGAAGCATAAGATCCTTCGACTGATTGTGAAGCTCGTCGAGAATTTTCAGTGCCTCGGGCGCATTCTGCTCGTGTATGCATTGCGCAAGCGTGAACAGATGCTCCGTTCCTGCGATGCCTGCGGTAGTCCTTACGGTTTCCTCGTCAATGTCGGCGCTCACGCTTATACACTGGTCGAGCAGCGAAACCGCATCTCTCATACCGCCGTCGGACAATCTGGAGATTAGCCTTGCGGCATCCTCGGTTATATTTACGTTTTCTTTTTTTGCTATCTCGCACAGCCGCTTTGTACTTTCTTCTACGTCGATTCTTGAAAAGCGGAACTGCTGACATCTTGATGCGATAGTCGCAGGCACCTTGTGTATCTCGGTAGTCGCAAGTATGAATATAACATGCGGCGGCGGTTCTTCTATGGTTTTCAGAAGTGCGTTGAATGCCTGTGAGGACAGCATATGCACCTCGTCTATTATATAAACTTTATAACGGCAGACAGTCGGAGCGTACATAACCTCGTCACGCAATGCCCTTACATCGTCAACGCCGTTGTTTGAGGCTGCGTCCATCTCGATTATATCCGGACAGCCTGCGGCTATTGCCTTACAGCTTTCACATTCTCCGCAGGGGTTGCCGTCAACGGGAGATAAGCAGTTTACCGCCTTTGCCATCAGCTTTGCACAGGTGGTCTTACCCGTACCTCTCGATCCTGTGAACAGATAAGCGTGAGCCGGAGTGCCGGCCTTTATCTGATTTTTCAGCGTGGTGGTTATATGTTCCTGCGAAATTACTTCGTCAAAGGTGGCAGAACGATACTTACGATAAAGAGCAAGATGCATAACTAACCTCCCGTGAAAAAGTACATAATAATCAGTAAATAAAACGATACACAAAAATAGAACCCATGATTATGAGTGTAAACTTGCTGCGGCACAGGTCATAACTGCTTAATGCTGCTCGGTTCCCCGCCTGACATGGTTCACAGGACTCCCTTGCACAGGGCTTACACCCATAATCACGGGTTCTATTTCTGATACTGTACTATTGTACCATAGTTTAAATAAAAAATCAAGCCTTATTATACTATCAGTCTGTTGAAAAACCTATATTTTTTTGAAAATGGGGTCGCAGGGGCGAAGCCCCCGACAGG
>ULUI01050808.1_pt1 | contig 10709 bp, 1 predicted proteins | sample 1958371 | NCBI WGS metagenome assembly ULUI01 (sample SAMEA4835756, study PRJEB28245) | human gut metagenome | biome: gut microbiome; material: fecal sample | place: Denmark | collected 2008
TAATAGGGCTTTCGGTAACGCTCGCAGTGATTCTTGCGGGAGGAAAAACCGTTGATGAATCGTCATCATCACAGAGCGGCACATCCGATGATAACAGCGAAAGCTCATCATTACCCCAAAGCACGCAGAGCGATACTTCGACAGACAGCTCGCAGGGCACTGTAACGGAAGACGGCATCATCCTGCAATATTCCGTAGATAATTCGTGGGGCGATGACGGCAATATGAATTACGGAGTTCAGTTTGGTATCACCAACAATACAAACAGCGGAATTTCGGGCTGGGAGCTGGTCGTTGAAATCGACGGTCTTAAAGGCTGTGAGGGCTGGAACGGCACATACAGCCAAAACGGAAATACAGTAACTGTGACAAATGCCGAATATAACGGGGATATTCAGCCAGGCTCCACTGTGGTTATCGGCTGTAATCTGAATACGGACAAAGAACTGAAAATAAACAGGGCAGAGCTTAACAAAACGCAGTGCGTTGTTAAAGCGGGAAATGTAAATCAGAACAATCAGAATAATCAGAATAATCAGAATGCAAGCGGCAACGGCACTTCCGAAGCAGATGTTGACGCACTGCTTGAAAGGAGCAAGGACGGCGAACAGGGTGACGACTGGCTTCATACGGACGGAAACAAAATCCTTGATAAAGACGGTAAGCAGGTGTGGCTTACAGGTGTGAACTGGTTTGGATATAATACCGGCACGAATACATTCGACGGCTTGTGGAACAGTGAGCTTAAGTCGTCCGTAAAGGCTATTGCCGATCACGGATTCAACCTTATCCGTGTGCCGATGTCGGCTGAGCTTATAAATTCGTGGGCGGCGGGAGAATATCCCAAGGCAAACTACAACAATGCCTACAACACAGAGCTTAACAGTATGAACAGCCTTCAGATATTCGATTATTTTCTGAAGCTGGCGGAGGAGAACGGCATTAAGGTTATGCCGGACATTCATTCCGCAGAAACAAATGCTTCAGGGCATACGGTGAATCTCTGGTATACCGACAAGGTAAGCGCAGAGGATTATTACAAGGCGCTTGAGTGGATGGCGGATCGTTATAAGGATAATGATACGATAATAGCGTACGATCTCAAGAATGAGCCGCACGGCAAGCCCTATGAAGCGGATAAAGCGGCGATATGGAACGATTCCGATTCGGCTAACAACTGGAAATATGTTGCCGAAACTGCCGCATCAAGAATACTTGCCAAGAATCCGAATGTGCTTATAATGGTAGAGGGTACTGAGATATATCCGACAGATATTAAGAGCAACAAGGATTTCAGCTCGACAAATGATGATGATTACTATTTTAACTGGTGGGGCGGTAATCTCAGGGGCGTAAAGGATTTTCCTGTCAATCTCGGAAAATATCAGAACAAGCTGGTGTATTCTCCACACGACTATGGTCCTACGGTTTATCAGCAGCCGTGGTTTGAGGGCGACTATGATTTTGACAGCCTTATGCGTGACTGCTGGCAGGATAACTGGTTCTTCATCTACAAGAACAATACCGCACCGCTTCTTATAGGAGAATGGGGCGGATTTATGAAGGAGCCTAATCTTAAATGGATGACCTGTATGCGCCGTCTGATAAGCGAGAACCATCTTAACCACACGTTCTGGTGCTACAATGCCAATTCGGGCGATACGGGCGGACTTGTGCTTGATGATTTTTCAACGTGGGACGAAGAAAAGTACGCATTTGTAAAGGAGGTCCTGTGGCAGGAAAACGGCAAGTTCGTAGGTCTTGACCATAAGATCGCACTCGGTGAAAACGGTATGACACTGAAGGATGCCAAGGGGCTTTAGAGCCTGATAAGCGATGAAATTTAAATGCTGATAACGTCATATCCATCCTCGCTAAAAGGGCAGGGATGGATCTGATGTGAGGCAAATAATAAAATATGTATCTGCTTTACGTGACGTTTATTGTCACGAAATGGCGGCAATTTTAAGCTGTAAAAGAAAATCGAAAAATTTTCAAAAAAGTCTTGACATTTCATTTTTATTGTGTTATAATATACAAGCGTCAATGAGATGAGTGCTTTTAAAGCAGTTAATGAATATGCGGGTGTAGTTCAATGGCTAGAATCCCAGCCTTCCAAGCTGGTTGTGTGGGTTCGATTCCCATCACCCGCTCCATAGTTTTCACGAAAGTGAAAACTTATTTATTTTGATAAATATGAAAATGCAGACCATGCGCCACTAGCTCAGCTGGATAGAGCAACCGCCTTCTAAGCGGTAGGTCACAGGTTCGAATCCTGTGTGGCGTGCCATTTATGGTGGGTGTAGCGTAGCTGGTTAACGCGTCGGATTGTGGTCCCGAAGATCGTGGGTTCGAGTCCCATCTCCCACCCCATATTTATTAAGAACGAATGCCGCCTGCGCTGGCTTATAGTGCCGGCGGCATTCGTTTATACTGGGATATAGCCAAGCGGTAAGGCAACGGACTTTGACTCCGTCACTCGTGGGTTCAAATCCCGCTATCCCAGCCAAATAGCGTTTAAACCGCATTGTTATGCGGTTTATTTTTTTACTGACCGTTTTCTGACCGTTTTATTTTAAAAAGATTTTGTCGAGTATACTTACAGCACGTTCTTCTTCTCTCGGATAGAGATGAGAATAAGTGTTCCAAGTGATCTCGACATTACTATGTCCGAGCCTTCTTGCTATCTCCTGTATGTTTATGCCTTCGTTGACAAGCAACGTTGTAGCACAGGAACAGAAGGTAAAGTATGACGAGGAGTTAAAAAACTTACAGAGCAGACAGGCAAAGCGACTTGATAAAGCATCTGTAAAGAATGAAACAAACGGTACAGCCACAAAAGAACACAAGCGACTTGCAAGAACAATATCAAAAATAACTGGGTATACGGTAACGCTTGTTGACAGCACAAACGGCTACAACAACAATCAGAACGGCAGAACAGCTATAGGCTCAATCAATTCTACGAAGGGTGAGATTGTGCTTGATATCGGAGAAGGCAACGTTGCCGCAACATCGTTACACGAATCCGTACACTACATCCGCATAAATGCTCCCGAAGAATTTAATGCTATGGCAAAGTATGTGGTGGAATGGCTGACTCGCAACGGTACACTTGAAGAATATCTCGACCGTTACGCAAGCAGTTACAAGTTAGATAACATCTATGACCTTACAGAAGAAATGACAGCCGATGTTGCAGAGGCACTTTTGAAGAATGCTGACTTCGTTGAGGATTTATTTACCGATGAAGCCTTCGTCAAGGAAATCTGTGGCGAAAACAGAACGTTTGCCGAAAAGTTCGTTGATGCGTTAAAGAGCATTATCGAAGCTATCAAGAATTATCTTAAGAGCGGTGATGTAAACCATCTTATCGCAGGCAAAATCTCCGAAGATGCAAAGGCTCTTGAGGAAATCAAGAATCTGTGGGAGGATGGCTTAAAAGCGGCGGTTGATAATCATGCTAAGATCTCGAACGCAAAAGAAAACACCGATACACAGAGTAACGGTGGGGTGAAATATTCAAAAGCAGAAAAAAACGCTTTGACAAAAGAAGAATACAAGCGTGCAACAGCTGCATTTATGAACGGCGATACAAGTGCAATAATTGAAGATTGTGCTATTCGTGTAACGAATAAAAACGATGTGTACAAAATTAAGATTGTATGTTATAATTTATCTGACGATGAATTTGACTTTCAAATAACAGAAGTTTATCAGATAGAAAATTACGATTATAATATTCATAGCGAAAACGAAGATCCAGCGGTTATAATTGCGAAAGGAGTAAGAGATGGATACACGCAAAGAGAAATCGAGGCTTTATTACAAAACAATAAATTTGATGATGGACAGATATTCAAAAGATTCAGTCCTCAAAGCGGCAGATATTATAGGCTCAAAAAATCTACTGGACGAGGTGAACGTGTTAGTGGAGGAAAATCTTCCGGAAGTGGACTTTCTGAAGAAACTGAACAATCTGAAACAGAAAGCAAATTAAAATTTTCCCTCTCCGAACCTGTTGAAGAAAAAGGCAATCTAATAGCTGTACATAATATCTATACAGATAAACTCGTCAAGTCATTAAAGCTCGGCGGTTTCCCGATGCCCTCAATAGCAGTCACAAAAGCGGATATGGGACACGAAAATTATGGTGAATGCTCCTTTGTCTTTGACAAATCAACGATTGATCCGAAATCTGATAAAAGAAATAAGGTTTACGGCGGCGATGCGTGGACTCCAACATATCCGGCAATCGAGTATAAAGTAAGCGAAAAAATAGCGGACAAGGCACGAAGAAAATACTATGACTTATACAAACAGTATGGAGAAAAAGTCAGAGATATGTATCGCTACAGTGTCACACTTGAGGATACTCTCAATAGCGATGGCGGTGAGCAGAAAATGCTCGATAAATTATACGATGATGTTAGCATGATGCAGATATACAGGCTCGATCACGGTGAAGATGTTATCAGCAATGTTGTTAAGAGAGAAGAAAAACAGACACTTAACGAACAAGAAATTGCCTTGTCAAAGCAACTGCTTTCAACGTTCGGAAATAGAATAGAAGAAATAGCAGCAAGGAACGGCGAAAATCCTTTGCCAATAAGAAAAGCATTTTTCAACAAGTATCACGATGAGGTTACAGAGGCGTTTAAAAAATACTACAGAAGTACCGGAATGAGCATTGAAGAAGCTGAAGCAAAGGTAGCAAACACAAAGACGTTTACTTTTGTATCTTCGTTAGCAAAAGCGTTAAAATACAAGCACAACAAAGGTATTACCGTCACAGAAGATATCGACTATGAAGCAACAGATAAAGCTATTCGTGATAGTGTTGACCAGTCTGAGTATCGAAAATGGATTGACGGACTGTTTAAAGGTGCTGAAGAAAAGAGTGGCATATGGAACGGTAAAGATTTTTACACACCAAGCGGAAGAACTCGAAACTTTGATGCGCTCCATTACGAAGAAACTCTTGAGAACGTTGTTAAAGTAATGCGTTCTGAAATGAATGGTGACACTCTTTTTGGTGGCATGGGAATATGGGGCGTGGCGCAGAAAGAATACTCGTCTATTGATAAATTGAAATCAGACTCAGCTCGTTTGCAAAAAATGAGCGATGACGAATATTCAAACATAAAAAGTGGCTTTGCTGAACAGCTTAGCGAAGTGACTAAGGCAATCAAAAACGATTACTCCGGTAACGATTTCATTGATAGTGATATTGTCGCAGGTAATATTGTCGATGCAGTAAGAAAGTCAAAAACAAAGTCAGGCATAAAGAGTTATCTAAAGGAGTATTATCCCGATATAACCGACACGGCTGTAGACGATATCGTAAACCTTGTTCACGGCATTATGGAAATGCCGACAGGATATTTTGAAGCCAAGCCACAGAGAGCGGTACGCTTCGATGAAGTCAAGTATGCTGTTGTGCCTGAAACACTGGACGAGAACATAAAGAAACAGCTTTCCGAGTACGGCGTTCAGGTTGTCGAGTACGAAAATGGTAACGAGGAAGACAGAACAGCAAAACTTAATTCGCTTGACGATGTTAAGTTTTCTGTTTCCGAGCAGACATCTGCTGAATATGAAATGCTCAAACAGGAAAACAATGATCTCAAGACACAGATAGAAGCATTAAAAAAAGAGATGGAATTGACAAGCGGTCACACTGTAGATGCCGAAGCAGTGAGCAAACTTGCTCAGAGGTACATTAGAGAATACAAGAGCAAAGCCAATGTTGAAGAAGTGTCTGCAAAACTCAAACAGATTTTTGAGTACATTGCGAATGAAGATGCAAACGCCGAAGAAGCAAACAAGGCAATGTTTGAGCTTGCATCACAGATAGTCAACAAGTCAGAAATGTTGAACACTGAAATGCGTGATACCTTCAAGGATGTGCTTGACATTATTCGTTCAGCGAGAATTTACGTTGACGATGCAACTAAATCTGAGATAGAAGCTCTGTACGGCGATTACAACACCTTCCGCAAGTCAATGTTCGGCAGAATGAAATTGACTACCAACAAAGAAAGTCACGGTCAAACAGTAGATATGCTTGTGCAGGAGCTTGCAGAGCTTGCACCGGGACAGTTTGATACAAACGTATCTGAGGGAGAATGTCTTGAACAGCTTGTCAGCTTTATAGAAGCAACAAAGCCGAGAATAGAAAATTCCTTCGGAGATTCTGTTGCTGAAGCGGCAAGCGAGTTAGCGTGGCAGATATTTGACGATTACTTTGATACTCCCGAAGTTAAAACGTTTGCCGACAAATACGAAGCAAAACTGCAGAAGGTTATCAACGAAAACCGTATAGCAAGAGCCGAATTACGCAAGGCTGAAAGGGCGAAAGCAAAAGCATTTTACGATGAAAAACTCAAGGCTCTGCGTGATGAGAAAAACGAAGCTATAGCTAAGTTACGCAAAGAGAAAAACGATAAGTACGATAACGATATTAAAAATCTGCGTGATGCTAAAGACAAGAAGCTGAACGATGTCAGAGCTGACCGTGATGCCAAGCTCAAAGCTCTACGTGAACGTTACAGAGAACAGCAGAGAGAGAAGAGAGAAAACGCTGCCAAATCTGAACTGAGAGCAAGGATAACTGCCGAGTACAAAAAGTTGTACAAAGACTTGACATCAAACAGCAAAGAACATCACATTCCTGAAGTGTATAAGGAAACCGTTGCAAACGTGCTTGCAAACATTGACCTTATAAGTAAAGCATCAAAGGAGAAAGCAGCTAAAACAGGCGAGGTTACAAAGGTTGCTGAGAAATTGAACAATCAACTGACAGCGCTTGAAAATTTTATTTTGAATTATTCAATGTATGGAAACAAGGACGATGGTTCAAGCAACGAGCAGTTGTATAATTTTGACCCTGACCTAATATCCAACATTAAAAAGATGAAAGAATACTTTGGAAGATATGCAAATAGTGGCGTAAAAGCTGTATCTGATATGAATACAGAAGAGTTGGAAGCACTGCACAATATGCTTAAGGCGTTGCGCTATGCTGTCAGAACTGCAGACAAGGCGCTTTCCGCAAACATCACTCAAAGAATATCAACACTTGCCGAGAGTTCTATAGCTGAAATGGCAACGGATAAAACAAGAAATCCGTTCAACAAAAACAAAGCGGCGCAGGTTGTCGGAGCGGTTGATACTTATATCAACTCTCAAATGCTTGACGCAAGGAGCTATTATAACGGCATGGGCAATTCGGCGTTCGAGATTTATAAAGCGTTCCGCTCGGGTTTAAATTCTTTTATCAAGCACACGCACGAAGCACAAAATTATTTTGCAAAAGTGCGTAAAGACAGTGGCTATACAGACAAGCAAATAAAACACCTTGTGGACGATTACAAAACCTATACCGTATCGCACGGCGAAATAGCAATGTCAAGAGCACAGATTATGTCGCTGTATTGTTTGTCGAAACGTGAACAAGCACTCGAACACATCTACAAAGGCGGTATCAGACCGACAGATCTTAAAGGCAAGCGGCAAATAAAGCCTGTGATGATTTCACCTGACGAGCTTTCGAGCCTACTGAAAAATCTTAACAGTACTGAAATAGCTATGGCTGATAGGCTACAGCAGTTTATGGCTACCACTTGTGCAGAATGGGGCAATGAAGTGAGCATGGCTATGTATGGCTATGCAAAGTTTACAGAAAGAAACTACTTCCCAATAAAGTCATCTGACACGAAGATACTAACAAACGATCAGAATTCGGGTGGGGACACCGGACTTTATTCAGTGCTTAACTACGGTATGACAAAAAGCCTTGTCAAGAACGCAAATAATTCCATTGACGTGGGAGATATTTTTAGCGTTACAAGACAGCACATTGAGGAAATGAGCAGCTACAGTGCCTATGCAGTTGCTGTTGCCGATAGTATGCGTTGGTTCAATTACAACAATCGTGAAACAGGCGAAAGCGTAAAGCAGTCTATGCTTAACAAATTCGGCACGAACGGTAGCAAGTATTTTATTGAGCTTGTGCGTGATATCAATCGCAACAAGCCTACGGGAAATTACGGCGGTGAAATATCAAGTGTACTTACGTCTGCTCAAAAGGCGGCAGCTATAGCTGGTAACCTGTCAGTCGTTGTACAGCAACCTACGGCAATTGCGAGAGCCTGCACCGAACTGTCGCTTGATTTAATTGCAGAGGGAATAGCAATATCAGCTACGCACATCAAAAAGTCGGTACAAGAAGCTCAGGCACATTCAGAGATTGCATGGTGGAAATCGCAAGGCTTCTTTGAAACTAATATGGGCAAGTCGATGGACGAGATTATCACAGGCAGAAGCACAGCAAAAGACAAGGTTGTTGGCTTGGCGATGAAGCCTGCAGGCTTCGCTGATGACTTAACTTGGGGAGCAATATGGGAGGCTACAAAGCTATGGACAAAGAAATTCCATCCAGAAATAGAAGTCGGTTCGGATGAATTCTTCAGCATCACGAAAGAGAAGTTTGATGATGTTGTCGATCAGACTCAGGTTGTGGACAGTGTACTGCACAGACCGATGATATTGCGAAGCAAAAATGCCTTAGTCAAGATGGATATGTCTTTCATGGCAGAACCTCTTAAGTCGGCAAATCTGCTCAGAAACGCCATCGTTGATGTAAAGAACAAAAAGCCTAACGCTACAAAAAGGTTGATCCGAGTATACGCATCCTGCGTAATGGCAAACGTTTTAGCAGCGGCGGCGAAAGCTATTGTTATGGCTTTCCGTGATACAGGAGATGACGAGTGGCGTGAAAAGTGGCTTGAGTCATTCGTGGAAGATTTGCTTTCCTCACTTAATCCTGTCAGCATCATTCCGTTTGTCAAGGATATTCTCACGATGCTTGATGGTTACGATGTTGAGCGTACAGATATGTCAGCCACATCAGGACTTGTCAAGTTCATAATGCAGACAGTTGCATCGGCACAGAAAGGCGATCTCGACACATCACTCAGTTTACAGAACGTTTATAAGCTGACAAGGTATCTTTCACAGCTTACAGGCATTCCGGTATACAACGTTCTCAGAGAGGTTGACACTATCATTGACATCTTCGGAGAACCTATCTTCCGAGCATCACAGGCAACGCCCGATACGGAGAGATACGAAGCTCTGTATAATGCTGTGATGAAAAACGATGAAGCAGAAATGCAGAACGAATATGACAGGCTCGGCAAGACACAGAAAGAAATTGAACAACGGTTAAAGTCGAAAATAATTGATGACAGCAAGGGCAACAAGATGTTCAACGAGGATGTCGATAAAGCGGCTAAAGCAAGAATAAGCGGAGATGTTAAAACGGCTGTAGAAATTGTGAGAAACCTTGCAGATACAACGGCTCTGTCGAAGGACTTTTGGACAGCTTGTGTAAATGCGAGAGTAAACAAAATCAGCAAGGCACAGGAAAACCGTACACAGCTTATCGAAGCAGGCATATCAAAGCTGACGGTTGACAATATGAGCGACACTGAAGTTAATGAGGCTCTTAAGAGTTATGAAACCGAAGCGGACACATCTACAGCAAACAACTTAAACGAGGACACCAACACCGAATCGCTCTACACAGCCGATGATTTGGTTAAGGCTCTGCAGGACGGCAACGAGTCTGACTACAACACAGCATATGACGATATGGTGGCTGCAAAGGCTGTATCGCTGATAATGCAGGCAGAAGCTGATAACAAGGAGCTTACTGCTGACGAAGCAGAAGAAAAGGCTGAAAGCTCGATCAAGTCGGCAATTACAAAAGTGCTTAAACCTTTAATGCGTGAGTTGTACAAAACCGACAAGAAAAAGTTTAACGAAATGAGGAAGAAAATCATCAAAAAATTCGGTTATACATCAAAACAGATAGCAAAATGGTTGACTTCCGAAGAATAATAAGCTATAATAAAAACGTAGCCAGATCACCTCCTCAAAGATTGGCTACGTTTGGATTGAATGCAAGGCACACAGAAATGTGTGTCTTGTTTTTTTATATAAAGAAAAAAGCCGTACATTACTGTACGACTTTTCCCCACAAAAGAATCAGGATTCAAATATGAAACTAAAAAATGGACAAAACCACCCGGTTACATTTATGATTATACCACATCTTTCTTGTAAATGCAAGCGGATTTCTGACCGTTTTCTGACCGTTTTTTCGGAATTTTTTGTTTTGTTTATGCAATTGTGATAAAATGTAAAACAGCGAAAAACCCTTTAATAGTGCGGTTTCACAGAACGCAAACATAAGTTCGCAAAACATCGCAGAACAACGTTTTCAAACCCCGCTATCCCAGCCATGCGTAAATCCTCTCTGTCACTGCGATTGAGGGGGTTTTTCTTTTGGGGGATTTGGCGGGCGAGGTGGGATTACGCATTATAATTCTGTTGTTAACAAATCCTATCCATCCTATTGAGTGGGAATTTTGCTTTTCTGTAATAATGCATTATTAAAACCAACAATCATAAATCAAAATCAAAATTGAAGCAGTTGACAAGAGGAATTTATTATGCTATAATATTAAAGCTGTATTCGGATAATAGCAGTATCGAGGTGTAGCGCAGGTGGTAGCGCGCCTGCTTTGGGCGAAAAACGTGAGCGCTGCCGGTGGCAGAAAAAGCAAACGTTTTTAGGTGCAGCGGTCGGAATGTCGAGGTTCACTATTGAGCCGAAGAGATTACGGGAACCGCAAGAGGGC
>ULUI01082173.1_pt1 | contig 10694 bp, 9 predicted proteins | sample 1958371 | NCBI WGS metagenome assembly ULUI01 (sample SAMEA4835756, study PRJEB28245) | human gut metagenome | biome: gut microbiome; material: fecal sample | place: Denmark | collected 2008
AGAAATGGTCTGTCAACTTTATTGATGGCTATTTTGAGTATATTTTGAGTTTATATAAAAAAGAGGAATCATCACCCAAATGCTATATGGATTTGCTTATTATTATTTCGGATGCAATAGATTATCTAAAGGATCCTGTTTGGGAAGAAGTTGGTTATTCTATATGTAAAAAAATATAGGTTCCTTTGCAAGTGCAACACATATAATGGACAAATGACATCATCAGCCAGTATCTCTGGATTCCTTTTTGGGAACGCAGCTGATATTTATCCAGACCAAGCTTTTTCTTGCTTTGTCGGAAAAACAGTTCAATTTGCCAGCGTTGGGTATAAAGTCTCAGGATTTCCTGCGTGGATAATGCTGCATTCGTTGAAACAAAGATCCGCAGTGCTTTTGGAATCCCAAAACATGGTGTTGGATAGCTCAGTAGAACCACTGTATTGGGAACATCATTCAGATTCCCTTCATACCGATATACGTAAAACTGCCTTTTATCAACGGTCACAAGGCTGATGTTTGGATCTGTTTTCCGCAAGTGAAGGGCAAATGCACTGGCTTTCTGACGGATTCCGCAAGGATAGAGGATTCGGTTGGTTTTTAAAGCCCCTATGGTGTAGAATCCTTTTTTAGCAAAGCAATCCATGACTTTGGCTGAAGTATACCAGCTGTCACAAAGGAAGTAGGAAACTATCGGTGCAATAGGAAGTTCTGCAGCAATATCCTGTATGATCTGGATCTTTGATTTTGTTTTATCATACAGAATAACGGCATAATTCAGAGTGATTCCATTGCAGAAAGCATGACGGACACGATCTGGTGCCCATAATCCTGTCTGCCTTTCAGATGAGATTGATGAAAATACGCAGCTTCGATTGGATGCAAAGCCTGTGACGAAAGCTTTGTATGGGAAGCAATCGTATCATCCACAATGCAAAAGATAGGCTGACCGGAAATAGTCGCCTCCCGGTAGATCAAATATGCAACGCTGTTTCTTAGGGCATCCTGAAAAAGGAAATCATTCCACTTTCCCTGATTCAGGAAGTGAGCCACAATCGTTCTATGATGTTGGCTGGTCAAGGCGAAATCCGTTGTTTTGCCACGGTATCCACGCAAAAAGGTAGAAAGAATGATAGCCATAAAATGCTGCAGGTAAATATCGGATAAAAAACAGTTGAGGTTGAGAACTTTAAAGTAATTGTAAATCTTATTGGAATGATGTATAATGTTTGCAATAGGCACCCCCTTGTTTGAATGAGTAGGTTGTTGGTCGCACTTCAATTATACATCATTCAGCAGAGGGTGTCTTTCTTTTGTGCAAAATTTAGGATTTACTCATTTATAGATCTAATACTTAAATTTGAAAAAGCAGATGGCAAGATTAAGTTACAATGGGATTAGTGGGTATATAGTTTATAAAATCATCATTTTTCAAATCGCAGTCTGTCGTAGCCTCAAATTAAATAAAGAACTGCCTTGGGCAGCCATGTACTTAACGGTGTGTGGCTGCTTTTCCTTTGTTGAAACAGAATAAAACAATGAGAGAATACAGGGATAATATCCTGATTGAAGCATATAATAGGCTTTAGAACGGAAAACTGTGTTAAGTTGCAAAAATCTTTCCTAAAACCGGTTATACATATTGATTTGAAGGTTGCGATATGGTAATATAGAACAGAAAACTGTATTAAGTTGCAAAAATCTTTCCTAAGGAGGTTATCGTATGGAGATTCGCAGAGATTTTTACTTAGACAAATTGATTAGAAGAAAGAACAATGGATTGATTAAGGTAATTACAGGTATTCGCAGATGTGGAAAGTCCTATCTGCTGAATAATATTTTCTATAATCACTTGTTAGAGTCCGGTGTCCCTGCTGACCATATTATTCGTTTTGCGTTTGATTCCGCAGATGACCTGTATTTGATTGGAGAAAGCCTTATCAAAATTGAAAAAGAAAAACGTGGAGTTGATCCGGAGAAATTTATGGCATATATCCGTTCCCAAGTTACCACGGATGGAATGTATTATCTGCTTTTGGATGAAGTTCAGCTGATGGACTGCTTTGAATCTGTATTGAATGGTTATCTTCGCAAAGATAATATGGATGTATTCGTAACCGGAAGTAATGCAAAATTCCTGTCCAAAGATATTGTTACGGAGTTTGCCGGACGTGGAGATGAAGTCCATATGTATCCACTGAGTTTTTCGGAATTTATGTCGGTTTTCAAAGGCGACAAGTATATGGGATTGTCTGAATATATGCTTTACGGAGGCATCCCGCTGGTCGTTCTTCGTGAAAGTAGCAGCGATAAGGCGGCAGCATTGCAAAACCTGTTTAGCGAAATTTATATTCGAGATATTTTCAAACGTAACCGGATTAAAAATATTGGAGAACTGGAAGACCTGCTGAATATCCTTTCCTCTGCTATTGGTTCTCTGACCAATCCTGAGAAGTTAAAGAATACCTTTAAGACTGTAAAAAAATCTAAAATCACTTCAAAAACGATCAAGAAATATCTGGATTGTTTTGAGGATTCTTTCCTGATTGAATCAGCACAGAGATATGACATCAAGGGTAAGGCATATATTGAAACTCCAAAGAAATACTATTTCTCTGATCTTGGGCTTCGCAACGCAAGGATTAACTTCCGTCAGTTTGAGCAGACACATTCCATGGAAAATGTGATTTATAACGAACTGCGTATGCGTGGATACAGCGTGGACGTTGGTGTTGTTATTATTGCGGAAAAAGACCAAGAAGGAAAGGTAACCCGTAAACAGCTGGAAGTTGATTTTGTATGCAATCTCGGTTCTTCCAGATATTATATCCAGTCAGCTTATTCATTACCTGATGAAGCGAAACGTACTCAGGAAATCAGACCGTTTAGAAAGATAGACGATTCTTTCAAGAAGATTGTTATTACAAAAGATATTGTACAGCCGTACTATGATAACTATGGTATTTTGACCGTGAATATCTATGATTTCCTTCTTGACCCGCAAATTCTTGAAAAATAGTACAATGTAAACTCTTGTTGCGGATATGCAAAGTCGGTGTGGTGGTGAATTATAGTGATTTTAAGTACAATGAAGTCACCAAGCAAAGGAGGATTTCATATGAAACTATCTGATAAAATTGTAGGACTGAGAAAGTCCAATGGAATGTCTCAGGAGGATTTGGCTGAAAAACTGGATGTATCAAGACAAGCTATTTCTCGTTGGGAATCAGGAGCTGCGATGCCTGATGCAAATAACATTCTTCAACTTAGCAAGCTGTTTGATGTTACAACAGATTACTTACTGAACGATGATTACCAAAGTGATAATGACTTGCCGAAGATAAAAGAAGTTCAAAACGATAATCTCGGTCAGATTATGATCTATCTGGTGACACTTGAAGTGATGATACTTTTGATGCAGTTTATGACAATGTTCATTCTTCAAAATGTGTTTTTTGCATTTCTAAGTTTCCTGCCGTTTGTTGCAGCCATTGGCGGGTTTGAATATGCGTATCAGAAGAAAGTATCCAGTGCAACAGAAAAAACAAAGAACTTCCGTAGAAAGTTTTACAAAATTTCTGCTTGGTTGGGACTTTATTTCCCGATTAGATTTATCGTAAGTGTTGCGGCAGGATTCTACCCTCGTCCGTATAATACTTTGGTATTAGAGGCTATTATTTTAGTAATCTATATTGCAGTAGCAACTTGTGTTAATCTTTCAATAGACAAAAGTTATTTGCCAAAAGAATAAAAGGAAAAATGATTTTGTATAGCAGTCATGCACTACGGTGTGTGGCTGCTTCTTTTTTTGCTCAATTTCCACTCAATCCACGCTCAATGTGCTTTTGCCCTCTTTCCAGTAGAATGAAATTGCAATGAAAACAGCACCAAATTCAAAAATCCGGTGCCACTTCAAAGCAAATCTACTGAAAAGAGGGCATTTTTTATGACTATCAAATTTTTTGAGGAGGAATTAAGCAAATGAAAGAACTGAAAAGCATCAAAATTATCGCCGTAGATCATGGCTACGGCAACATCAAAACAGCAAACACCGTCACCCCTACCGGCATTACTGCCTATGACACAGAACCGATTTTCTCCGGTAACATTCTGGAATACAACGGCACCTATTACCGCATCGGAGAGGGACACAAGGAATTTATTCCGGACAAAGCCATGGATGAGGACTATTATCTTTTGACTCTGATGGCAGTTGCCAGAGAGCTGAATGCGTATGGCATCCGTGAAGCAGATGTTCATCTGGCTGCCGGTCTGCCGCTGACCTGGGTTCGCAAACAGCGTGAAGATTTCCGAACTTACCTGCTCCGCAATGAATATGTATCTTTCCATTTCAATGGTAAGGAGTACAAGCTCCATTTTGTCGGATGCAGTTTGTTCCCTCAAGGTTATCCCGCTATTGTCAGCAGATTGGGCGATTTCAAGGGAACCAATCTCCTTGCAGACATCGGAAACGGCACCATGAACATTCTCTATATCAACAATAAAAAGGCGGTGGAGAGCCGTTGTTGGACAGAGAAGTTTGGTGTGAACCAGTGTATGATCGCTGCTAAAAATGCCGTGCTGGACAGCTTTGGTGTCAAAATCGAAGAAGTCACCATTGAGCAGGTGCTTCGCTATGGAACAGCGGACATCGGCAAGCCTTATCTGGACTGTATCACTGCCATTGCGAAAAGGTATGTAGCGGATATTTTCGCCACACTCCGCCGCTATGAATACAATCCGGAACTGATGCGACTGTATATTGTTGGCGGTGGTGGCTGTCTGGTCAGAAACTTCGGGCAGTACGATGAAACCCGTGTAACCATTCTGGATGATATTTGTGCGACTGCTAAGGGATATGAATATCTCGCCCATGCCAGCCTTCGCAGGAAGGAGTAAGCATGAGTGAGAATATCCGCAGCACAAATCTTCGTTTCAATCTGGACAAGGATGTGCAGAACCGGGCGTGGCAGTATCTGCAAACGATGGATAAAAAGAAATTCAAATCCTACAGCCAGATTATCGCCATTTCTCTGGTGGACTACTTTGACCGTTACTACAAGAAGCAAGATGAGCCGTATCTGGAAACCAGAGAGCGTGAGGAACGCTTCGTGGAGCAGATTGTAACAGCGGTGGAAAATGCCATGAACAGGACCCTACCGGTATATTTGGCAGGCTGTATGGTTGGTATTGCTCAGATTACACCGCAGGTAGCTGTTGCAGCATCCGAACCGGAAGATGCAGACCTTGACTGGGATTTTCTTGGGGAATAACCGGTATCTATTCTGACAACGGAAGGAGGTGAACGCATGACACAGTTTCTAATAAAGGATACCCTGATACCGCCGTATATGGCATTTCCACGATTTTTACTGGATATGGAGCAGCTGAGTGAAACCGCAAAAATACTGTATGTACTTTTGTTGGATAGAGCAAGACTTTCACAGAAAAACGAAGGCTGGGTAGATGAGCGTGGGCGTGCGTTCATATTCTTTCCAATCAAGGATTTGGCAGAAACCATGCACAAAAGCGAAATGTCTGTTAAGACCGCTCTGGCAGTTCTGGAAAAAACGGATTTGATTTTCCGCAAGCGTCAGGGACCGGGATTGCCAAACAAAATCTATGTAAAAGTCCCACCGGAATATCTGGTGCAGACGGACAGAAATCTTTCCCTGATACAGACAGAAACCTATCCGTCTGACGGACAGGAAACTGTCTCTGTAAGGGAAAGAAAAGTGTCCGGAAGTAATAATGAAAAGAACAATAACAAGATAAAGAAACAAGGGAGTAAGGCTGACCGCACCGCTTACGGAAAATATCAAAATGTTTTCCTGAATGAAAAGGAGCTGGCACAGCTTCAAAAGGAAATACCATTATACCGGGAATATATCGAAAAGCTGTCTGGCTATATACGTTCCAGCGGGAAGCGGTATCAAGACCACGCTGCTACGATTCACAGCTGGTATACGCAGGATCACCCGGCTCCCGTAAGACGCAGCTATGAATGTAAGGAGGATGAAAGCCTATGAACCAAATCACTGGCACCATTCAGAATATCTTTTCTGACCGCCCTTTGTAGGAAGATGAATACCGCAATGAATCAGACAACCTCATCCACTGCGCCAAATGTAAAACACCCAGGCAGCACCATGTGGTTGTTCTTGGAAAGGAAATGGTGGTTCCCATTCGCTGCCGCTGTCAGCAGGAAGTCCAGGATAAAGAGGAAGCGGAGAGAAAGCACCGTGAATTTCTGGATCAGGTGTCCCGTCTGAAAGCCAACGGCTTACAGGACAAGTCCCTGCGGGAATACACCTTTGCCAATGATAAGGGTTACAACCCGGAAATGCAGAAAGCCCATGACTATGTTGTCCATTGGAGCGAAATGAAGGCAAAATCCATCGGCTTGCTTCTCTGGGGCGATGTGGGAACCGGAAAATCCTTTTTTGCCGGATGTATCGCCAACGCTCTGCTGGAGCAGGGTGTTCCGGTGCTGATGACCAATTTCTCCCGGATTCTCAACGCCCTGTCCGGGCTGTATTCCGAGGAGAAGAACCAATATATCGACAGCCTGAACCAGTACAGTCTGCTGATTATTGATGACCTGGGAATTGAGCGCAGTACGGAGTTTGCCTTGGAACAGGTATTCAATGTCATTGATAGCCGATATCGCAGCAAATTGCCACTGATTGTGACAACTAATATGACCTTGGAGGAACTGAAAAATCCGCAGGATCTGACTCGCTCCCGTATCTATGACCGAGTATTGGAACGGTGTGTGCCGCTGAGAATCAACAATCAGAATATCCGGCAGAGAAATGCCGCTGAAAGCATGAAAGAAGCACGGAAAATACTGGAAAGCGGTACTGGAACGTAAGACCGGCGGTGCCGGATTGTCTCCTAATCAGCGGTGCATTGATAATTCCGCTCATGCAGCAACAATCCCGGCACCATTCTTTTCTAAAACAAGTACCAAATAAAAATCAGTTAGACCGGATATGGTCAGAAAGGACGTAAATATGACCGAGGATGAAAAGAAATTATTGCAGGCGAAACACAGACAGGAAGCGGTTGAAGCCAGAAACCGTCAGAAAGAGAGAAAACAGCGCACAAGAAGATTGATTCAGCAGGGAGCTATTCTGGAAAACGTATTCCCGGAAGCACAGATAATGGACTTGGATAATCTAAAAATGGAGCTGGAAAGACGATTAAGTGCAGAAGTTACGGAAAAACATTGAGGTACGAAAGTATCTCTATTCCCGAAGGGCGCACTTACTCACCACCCGATAACATCGGGCGGTGGTATCCCCTTCGGGGCCGTGCGCTCTGCGAGGCGGATGCGGCTCCTGCGGGAGCCTTATGGACAATGCCACAATCCTGCGAGCTTGCTGTCATTGTCCACGCAGCTGGTGGTCGGTGTTACCACCTATAAAAAATACCGTCGCTTTAACCGACGGTATTCCACCAACTGTCTGCAAAAACCTGCCACCGGCAGCTTTGTTGCAGAGATGGGCATTGTTGCCAAGCCCCATTTGCTTTTTCTAAAAAGCAACAAAAACAAAAGCGAAAGGACGGTGATGAAGAATGGCAATCTATCATCTGGAAGCAAAGGTCATCAGCCGTGGAGCCGGGCGCTCCGCTGTGGCGGCTTCCGCATATCTGAGCTGTTCACAGATATACAACGACTACGATGGGATTCAGCATGATTACACCAGAAAACGAGGGCTTGTCTGGCAGGAAGTATTTCTTCCGCCAATCGCTCCGGCTGCGTGGAGTGACCGAAGCATTCTGTGGAATGCGGTGGAGGAAAACGAAAAGACCAAGGACAGCCGCCTTGCCCGTGAATTTGTGGTAGCACTTCCCATAGAACTGGGAAAGACAGACTGGCAGAGCCTTCTCACAGAATTTATTCAGGACAATTTTGTGGCCGAGGGAATGTGTGCGGATGTTGCAATCCATGACCCATATCCGCCCGGACACAATCCACACGCCCACATTATGCTGACGATTCGCCCCTTACAGGAAAACGGTAAATGGCAGCATAAAACCGAAAAAGAATATCTGTGCGTGAGGGATGGCGCAGAATGGGGATTTACCTCTGCTGAATATAAGATCGCACAGGCGGAGGGCTGGGAGAAACAGTATCAATATCTGGTTGGCGAGCGAAAGGTGTATATGGCACCTTCAGAAGCTGAGAAGCAAGGTTATGAACGAGCCAACAAGTATCCCAAAAGTACAAAGTATGGCAGACAGAATCCAATTTCTCAGCGTTGGAACAGCGATGAACAGCTACTCATCTGGCGGGAAAAATGGGCAACCGTTACCAATCGGCATTTGGCACAGTATCCGGAGATAGATGCCCGGATCGATCACCGCAGTCACGCCGCACGGGGATTGGATGAACTGCCAACCATCCACGAGGGCTATCACGCACGAAAGCTGGAAGCGATGGGTATCGTTTCTGACCGCTGCGAAATTAATCGCCAGATCAAGGCGGACAACGCCCTTCTCCGGGAGCTGAAAGCGAAGGTCAAAAAGCTGGCTGCTGCAGTAAAAACTTCGATTCCGGAGCTGGCAAATGCACTGGAATCCCTGCGTGAGAATATGATTGTTCTTATGTACCGCATCAGCCATATCCGTATCAGCAAGCAGAAAATCTCTGACTATGTGGATGCTGTAAAACCGGTCGTGGAACGATATACGGAAATCAAACAGGAAATCAAAGAGAAAAACACAGAGCGAAAGCAGCTCCGTGCAGAACAGGATTCTCTACCCTTTATTCATGTGATAAAGCATCAGAAATTGTCGGAGCAGGTTGCTACGCTGACTGAGGATTTGGAGGAATTGAAATCCGAAAAGTCCATGCTTCTGAACAGTATGGAATGTGCGGATGATGCAGCCTTCTCCAAATTCAAAAAGGAAGTCAAGAATCTTGATACACAGATGGACGCACTGGAACAGGCAGAAAATAAATTCACTGCCGAACTGGACAGAACACTGGAGAGATACAGGGATTTGGAAAAAACCGTTGCCGATGTGGATGCAGGCGAATTGACCGACACCAGAATGGAGCTTCGCACTGGCAAAGAGCAATCCGCAGCCAGTCAGCTTCAAAAAATCTACGGCGTTAAATATGATTATGATATGATGCGTCAGAGCAAGCTGGAAGTGAAGAAAATGCTTGGGGAAGTTACCAGAAAGCCTTCTATTACTCAAATGCTTCAGCGCAAAGAACCAGAATCACAGATGCAAAAACCTCCCAAAAGAAAGCAAAAAGATTACGAGCGATGATAACAAAATCCACCATTACCACTCCGATTTTGGAATGGTAGTGGTGGATTGCTGCTCTACAATATATCTGAGCCAGTGAAAAATATACTGTCCTTCCTGTGTACATATCGTACTACACAGTATTTTCAACAGAAAAAATACCATCGCTGCTACTTTGGAAGTATCTGCGATGGTATTCCTTTACTAAGGATGCAATAATTATATTTGACATTGTACTTGGACAGTTATCGAATTTCAAATTCTACTGCCAGATAATGAGTATGGATTTCATCTTCTATCGTTTCATATATTTTCTTTATGATGCGATATTTACCGTCTGACAAGTCGCCATACCACGTTTTCCAATTCGTAGAAAAAGCCGTAATTTCTCCCGCTGGAATCTGGTATAGAGTATCTGTCCACAATCCATCCGTCAGCTGATCCAGCCTGTGTCATTCACCGTTTTCCCACTTCTGAATATCATACCATTCCCAGGTTTTCAGTCCTTTTCCACTTTGATTTGAAATTTCAATATCGCCTTCCCGGGATTTATACTTTTCCATCATCATAGTCACGTTAGGCAAGGTATTCATCGCTATATGCCTTTTTTCCAGTAACTGTTTTCTGTTCTCCGGTATTGCCGTTGGTTACAGCAATGCTGGCAATCTTAGAAGCATCCACCATTGAAACTCCTGCCACTACTGATGTAGTTTCTCCCGACTCAGCTCCGTTTGATCCGTTAACATCTCCATCAGCAACAGGAAATTGAATATCCTGTCGCACTTCTTCAGTAGCAAAGATGCACCATTTACCATCCATGTAGATTTCAATGGTTCCTTCGGCAGCACCGTACTGATATGCGTATCCCTCGCCAAAATTCGATTGATCATTTACGGTAGGCTTGGTGTTCCCGTGAACAGAGGATGTGATCTTGCCATTCATCACATCGTGGTGAGCATCTGTATTTTCAAATCCTGTGTACAGATAGAGTGTGTCATTCACCATAACCATCGGAATCACAGCACCACTATCTGCTGAGTGAGAAGTATGTTCCGAATTTTCATTGCCCAAGTTGGTACTATCAAATGAAGCACGAATCACGATTGCATAATCTACATTTTCCAATCTTTCAGGTTCATTGACAAGCACTTCGGGACTAAATACCCTCACTCCATTTCCCACATCAAATACCATAGCTGCCAAAATTTTTTCCGCCTCGGATTGGATTAGAATAGGTTTATTCAACTCATAACCGTTGCAGCTCCATCCGAGGATGGAATAATTCTCAGGGAATGCAAAATATGTGATGAAGGAACCACCATGTTCGTTGGTATCGACTTGAATATCAACACCTACTGAATGACCGTTTTCACGACGAACATCCAATAAGATGTTTATCTCATCGACTTCACTCGTTAATACGGCAGGGG
>ULUI01048884.1_pt1 | contig 10688 bp, 7 predicted proteins | sample 1958371 | NCBI WGS metagenome assembly ULUI01 (sample SAMEA4835756, study PRJEB28245) | human gut metagenome | biome: gut microbiome; material: fecal sample | place: Denmark | collected 2008
TATTATTGCACAATAATTATATATTTGTTTTGTATATAATTAATAAAGAAATGTCAAAATCGACAAAACATCAAAAAAATATTGAAATAAAAACCTAAAAATGTTATAATATAAAGGAATAAAATTATGGGTTAGTATACGGTCTGACTGCCGAATACAGCAAATTCACCGAAGGTCAGTCGGTAAAAGCGGTCGCCGTCAAAGCAAAACTTCCCTCTCGGACGGTACAGACTTATTCGGCTCATATGTTTCAATTTTTTTAATGGAGGTAATAAAAATGAAAACGAATTTCAAGCGTATTGGCAAACAGTCGATTTCTATTGTGCTTGCTGTTATGATGATGCTTTCGACTATGCTTGTCGGTATGGTTACTTCGAATGCGGCTGACACTTTTACTAAGGGCTCAACATTGTATTTTGATACTAAAGCAATAAATCAAGGCAATGAGCGATGGGCTGCATATTTCTTTAATAGTGATACTGACAAAGCTTGGGTAGATTGTACTGCTGTTCCCAATGATAATAAAATTTATAGCGTTACAGTCCCGAATAGTTATGCCAATGTAATTTTTTGCCGTATGGACAAAGCTCAAACTGAAAACGGCTGGGGCGATATGTTGTGGAATCAATCTGATGATTTAAAAGCATCTGAAGCTACCGGTAACGAATATGTATCCACAGGATGGGTTTCTGGATCTAATAAATTTACTGGTGAATGGAAAACATACGCAGATCCTAATACCACTCATAAAGTAACTGCAAACTTCAGCAATGCAACTGTAAAACTTGGTGATAAGACTCTTACCAGTGGCACTGCTGTAACTGTTGATAATGATAAATCTTATACACTTACAGTTGAACCTAACAGTGGCTATTCACTTTCAAAAGTAATGCAGGGTAGTACTGATCTTGGTACAAGCGGTACTTATACTTTAGCTGCCGGTACTGATGATGTTACTATTGATATTACTACTGAAAACAGTACTGAAAACGATTATGAATTCTATGTAACTGGTTACATGGATGGTAAGGATTTAATTATAGCCGACAACTATAAATTCACCAAAGAATCTAATGGTATTTATACATGTATGATGAAACCTACAGCTGATTTATATGTTACTATTACTGATAATTCTACAAATACAACATATTGGTCTAAAAGACCTGAAAAGCTTACAGAAAATGCCTATTCTACTGAACCTATTGTGACAGGCGGTGGTGATAAGTGGGGCATTCTTGGTCAGGCAGGTAAAGAAATTAAAATTACATTTGACATTACTGCCGGAATAAGTAACGGTAAAATTAAGTGGGAATATGCTGTTGCCGATCCTGTATCTGTTGAATTAAATGCAGACCTTGTAGATGGCAGTGCAGCTTACATTTCTTCATACACAGATAACGACACAGGCAATATTGTAAAAAATACTGACGAAACTGTTAAGTCGGTAAATGCAAAACCCGGCACTTCTGTAACATTCAAAGCTAAGTCAGTTGACGGTTACTTCCCTAAGTGGAAGTTTGAAGGTAAGTTCGCTACTGGTGATACTTATACTCTTGATGCTTCTTCTGTAACCGGCACAACAGTAACTGTTTATCTTACATATGAAAAGATTGAAAATCATAACATTATTGTTGCAAGCAATAAGGGTGGTAATGTAAGTTATACTTACAACGGTACAGCAGTCACAGTTGCCGAAGGCACAACTTCTTCTGATATTCCTGTTGCGTCTAACTCAACTATCACACTTAAAGCTAATGCAGTCAAAGACTATGTATTCAGCGGTTGGAAATTTGACAATGAAAGCAATGTAGTATTTGCAACTGGTCAGGACTCTTTCTCAACTTCAATTACAATTAATGTTGTTGGCGATGTAAAGGTAACTGCAACTTTTGAAGAGCACCCGGGCACTCTTTCAGATTGGAAGTTTATGTTATCAGATTCTGATAAGGCACTTTCTGAGGATAGCGCTGGTAAATATAAAACAAACTATCCAGTATATGAGAACAATGGTACATATTCTGTAACATTCCCTGTTTCTGCAATTTCATCAAATAATACTCAGTTTTTATCCTTCTCAACAGACGGTAAAAATTCTGGTTTAGTTCCTAACAACAGCACCTTTACGGTGAAAGTTGATGATCACTTTAAGAATTATGTAAAACAAGCTCAAAATAAAGAATGGGGTGGAAAACATTTCCCACTGGTTCAGTTCCAAAATACTGACGATATTACTAATATCGAGGTAACTTACAATTCTAAAACACAGACATATATCATCAATGGTACATATTTTGTAGCTCCGGCTAATTCTCATAAGGTTTACGCTACAATGGGTAGCCAAGTTGGTCATAAATTTGGTACAACAACTATTTCCTTGTTGAGTGGTGACAAACCTCTCAAAACAAGTGTTAAGGATTTCTATAATCTTTATGTTGTTAATGATAAAGAGCAGATTACTGTATCATGTACTGTAAACAAAGAAGAGGCAGACCTTGGCTATTATGTATATGCTTTTGTTGTAAACGGCGAAAAGGTAGATGTAGTAGATAACGGCAATAATGTTTATCAGACTGCTTCACCTATTACTGTAACAAAGGATCTTGAAATCACTCCAATTTACTATAATAAAGTAATTGAGGCAGACGGTAACTATATTACTATTTACACCAATGCTCCAGAGTCACTCCAGACACCTTGGGGAAATTCAATTTCAATTTATTCTTGGTATAATGATACAGACATTAATATGGACGGTGCTTATCCCGGTCAGCTTATGATGCGTGACTCTCAGGGCAGATTTGCCGCTAAGGTTTCTAAGTACGCTTATACTAATGTTAACGGTAAATTTACTTGTGATAAAACCAAACAGGTATTAGGTATTACTAATAACAACTACTACGAAAACGAAGATGTTCATAAGCTCTTCTTAAACGAAGTTCAGTTACATAATAACCAGACATACGACTATGATGACTTTGAAAAGCTTACCGGTATGGGATACGATACCGTTGAGTTTGATGTAAAGTATTACGCTGATAAAACCGAGTCAAACCAGAAGTTACTTGTTAATAATGCTACAAATAACAAACCTATGGCAGGTACTACAATTATTGATAAAACTGCTACAGATTATGAAGATCTTACCAACATTGACGGTGAGCTTGTAAGTATTCTTGGTTATACAAATGAAACTGCTAAGAATAATAATAATACCGGCCTTAATACTGCTGAACCACTCCAGATTATTTCTGTTGGTAACCAGAGTATGCAAATAGGTACAATTAATAACAAATGGTCAACTATTTGGTATGTATATAATTCCGCCGGAGATTATGTTACTCAGGGCATGCCATCTGACTTTATTCCAAGAGGTTCTGTTGACGAACACGGCAACTTTACTGAGGCAGCTCCTTCTGAGCAGACAGAAGCATATCAAGCTATTGTAAATGAAGGTTTACAGTATAACAGTGCTAAAATTTCTTATGAAATCAGAATGGATGCTTCAACATCTGTTGATAAAATTAACACAGGTTATCGTATTGACGGTCGTTGGTACTATGCTCGTTCTACCGATAAGCTGGATGTAAATGTTGGTATCGTTTACAGAAATTCTGAAAATGATGCTTGGACAGTTGATAAGCCTTCTGGTGATTCTAAAATTACCGGTAAGGTAACAGGCGGCTCAGCTTCCTTTGACTATACGGATAGTATTGGTTCTTCTCACACTAACTTAGCTTCTGATTCTGTAGAAAGAAATACAATCATTACATTGAACGCTACTAACGGTACTCAGTATAAGTTTATAGGTTGGGCTACACCAAAGTATGGTGCAGACGGTAAAGTTACAGGTTACACAGATCTTAACCTTACAGACCTTAACGCAACTTATACTGTAGGTACAAATACAGAGCTTTATGCAATGTATGAGCCATATCCTACAGGTTTTGTAACAATAACTCATTCAAAATATACAGGTCCTGATTCACATAACGGTCTTGGTATTTTCTCTGTAAAAGCTAAAGTGTTTGATGCTAAGGGCAATGCTGTTGATTCTCAGGCTGTTGCTACACAGAGTGATGCCGGTTCTGTAACACTTGAAAATATTGTAAACAAAAATGATGGTTCTTATATTGAGGTAACACTCTATACTCAGTCATATGCTAAGTCACACTTCCTTAACTTCTATTATCCAAGTGTTTTAAATGGTGTTTCTACATTGAAGAAAGAGGATAACGGTAAATTTTACGATAAGGAATGTCCTGCTGCTGGTCCTGCAACTATAACTTATATGGTTAAGATTTCAGACCTCTTTGTTAATGACAAGCAGACTGTAATGGCTCTTAACTACTATTCAGATCTTAAGTTGCCTGAGGTTAAGTCAAATATTACATTTAATTACAATCCTTACAATACAGCTCCAAATCAAAATCCTGTTGCCGGTAAGGGTAATGGTAAAACAACATTTACTCTTACTATTACTAAGAATGGTGAAACTGCTCCGGTATTTACTACAACCGGTGATTTAAGTAGCTTAACTCTTAAGGCTAACGGCAACATTAAGAGTATTATTGAGGATTATGTAGCAAATGCTGCTAATGGTACTGATTACACAATCTCAATTAAACTCAATTCTGTAGCAGATAATCATTGTGATGTTGGTAAATCATATTATCAGAAAAATAATTCAGGCAGTTATACTTATGAGGAAATAGGCAATACAGTAGAAATTCAGCTTTCTGAGATATATGATATTCCTAATAATAAGTTCTATACTAATACAATAAATCTTTACACTGACTTTACTGCCGATGAATTTAACTACAATGTAACATTTAAGTATCTTGGCTACGAGAGCAGAAAGTATTACAATACTAACGGCTTTAATCAGGAGCAGATTCCTGAAGGTGCTATTGATAAGAATTGGTGGAAAAATTGCACAGTAAACGGTACATTCTACGGTTCTGACATTGACAAGTACTTTGATTATGTAGATGGTCAGTATAAATTCAAGGAATCATTCCTCTTAAAGGTTGCTCCATATGAAGACAACTTCGTTCAGTCAATTACTTGGGATCTTAACAATGTTGTTTATTCTACAACCAACGCTATGCTCTCAGTAACAGCTACTGTTCCAGCTAAGTATGACAACGGTTTTGTAACTGTTACAGCCGACTTAGGCGATGGTAAGCCAAAGCAGACATATTCAGTAAACTATGCTTCACTCGTTACACCTAAGAATCTTGTAGGCCCAACAACTCAGAGTTCTAATGATGAGGATTACCTCTTTGTTGCTCCTGAAACAAATGCTAATGGTGAAAAGTTCAGTTACTGGACAATCCAGACTGATGACAGCAACGGCATTGAAGTAGCTAAGTGTTATACAAGAGAGTTTAACTTCCTTGCTTATGACAATTATCTCATTACTGCTTGCTACGGTAAGAATGATGTAGATGCTTCTAAGTTAAGCGTATCTGCTACAATGCAGTTCCTTGAGTATTCAAGAAACCAGTATGATTCAGGCAGAGATAAGGTATATGCTGACTTTGCAGTTTCTTATAATTACAACGGCAAAAAGCTTTGTGCTGACATTAATAATGATGTAGTTTGCGGTGTAGTATTTGTTGTAAACAGCAAACACAGTTCAGCTGCTGACGCTACTGATAAGTTCACAGTAGATGAGTCTGATTTACTTGCAAAAGTTAAGGCTCTTAACAGCGGCAACTCATCAGATAAGACAATGGGTGACGCTAAGGTTTACAACTACAAGCTTAACAAGAAAAATCTTGATAACAAGAACAGACTTGAATATAGCTGGAATGTAAACAACACTGAAAACAACCAGAATCTCACAATACTTGCTTACTCATACATTTACAATGCTACTACTGATGAATATAGCGTTTCTGCTCCTCAGGAATTCAAATTCTTCAATGTTGGCAATAAGACATATGAAGGTTAAGCAATAGAAAAGGAGGCAATTATGAAAAAATCTTATATTTCCCCTGAAATTGAGATTCAAAAATTCTCTTTTGAGGATATTCTTGCTGGTGGCGGAACCGATGACCCTGGTTTAAAATATAGCAATCCTGAGAATCCAGGTTACGAATCCGGCGGTGAAGAGGGCGACCTCTAATAATAACACATAATTTTGGTAAGGCAGTCTTTTGACTGCCTTACTATAAAAGGTGATTTTTATGATTAAAACCATTGCAAAAAAACTTTCTGTTTTTGTTTTAGCTTTATCATTGCTTTTAATGTCTGCCGTTCAGTTTAGTGCAGACTCATACCTTGTAAGTAAAGACGGTTTTTATTATTTGATTGAAAATTCTGAGGCGGTAATTTACGGATATGATTATAATAATCGTACTACCGATATTGTAGTGCCGAACACAATCAGTGATTACCCTGTAACAAAAATTGCTCCTCGTGCATTTTCAAACAATACTAAGCTTACAAGCATTTCATTTACAGACGCTATGTCTTTAAAGAGCATTGGCAAATATGCTTTTTACGCTTGCAGTTCTATTGAGGAAATTATAATTCCCGGTTGGCTAAACAGCATTGGCGAGTTTGCTTTTCAGGATTGCACAGCTTTAAAGTCGGTGTCAATTTACAGCAATGTTTCCGTAATTCCCGAGCAGGCATTTGGCAACTGCATTTCGCTTGAAAAGATTAATATTCCAAGCACAGTAAAGTCTATTGGCAGCTATGCTTTTTATAACTGTTCTGCACTTACCGAGCTTACACTTTCAAAGAACATTACAGACATTGCAAACGGTGCTTTTTACAACTGTCCTAACCTAACTTTATATGGCTATTACGATACAGTTGCAGAAAGCTATGCCGAGCAGAACAACATTCCTTTTGTTCATCTTGATAAAAAGGTGATTTCGGGTGATGTTAATCTTGACGGCAAGATAGATATTAATGATGTAACACTTCTTCAGCGTTACATTGCAGGTGAGTCTGTATTAACGGATGACGCTGTTAAGGCTGCCGACTTTAACAAGGACAGAATTATTGATATAATTGATGCTACAGCAATTCAGACATTTATCGCTCACGGTCAAAACTAAATTATTAAACTTAAGCACAGGTGGCAACATCTGTGCTTTTTCTTGCTTATTTTTAGATTTTGTTATATAATAAAATTTGGTGATGTTATGCCGATTTACAAAATTGCTGATATTATAACTGATATAAAACCTCAGTTTCGCTACTTTGAAAGTATCGCAGAAGATTATTTATATACAGGCAATGAACCTGTTCAAATTAAAATTTCAATTCGTGAGGATTATATACGAAAAAGAGCAGAAAAAAATACTCACTTAACACTTGGTAATTTGGAATCAATTTTTCTTGCCGATTCTTTCAATAAAAAAATTCTGAAATATAATGCAATATTTCTCCATTCGTCTGCAATCCTTTATAAAGGCAAAGCGTATCTTTTTTCTGCCGATTCGGGAGTGGGCAAGTCAACGCACACAAAACTGTGGATAAAAAAATTCGGCGCTGAAAATGTACAGATAATCAATGATGATAAACCGATTATCAGATTTATTGACAATGATTGTTATGTGTACGGTTCGCCTTTTGACGGTGGAACGGGCATAAATAAAAATATTCGTGCAAAACTCGGCGGCATTATTTTTCTTGAAAGGGCAGAGGAGAACAGTATTGAAGTCCTTGACAAAAACAGTATTTTTTCAAGAATATATAAAAATACGATTAAATTTTCTCTTGATGATGAATATGCGGGATATATGTTAAATACGGCTGATAAGTTGATTAAGGAAAATTATTTCTATTTGCTAAAATGCAATATGAATATTGAATCGGCGGAAATTTGCGAAAAATTTTTAACTGACAGGAGATAGCTATGGAAAAGCTGAAAAAAATACTTGATTCCGAAACCAATAAGTGGATAGTAAAAAAAGCCAAACCACAGGTTTTCGGTATTATAATTATGTCTGTTATTTTCGGCGGAATGGCATATCTTGGTGTTGCGGTCGCTACTTTGTCGAGGGGTATTGTGGATTCGGCGGTTAACTCTGATGTCGGCGGAATTGTGTATTTCGCAATTATACTTATTTCACTTACGATCGCACAGCTTGTCATAAGAATTATAAGTAAGGTGCTGACTTTCAATGTATCGTCAAAACTTGAAATTTCTATAAAACAAGATATTTTCGATAATATTATCAGAAAAAAATATAATGAGATTTCAAGCATACACACCGGCGAACTACTTAACAGAATAACAAGCGATGTGTCGGTTTTAGTCAGTTCGATTATTTCTATAGTGCCGAATATGGTGTATTTTATCGTAAAATTGGTTGGTGTTTTTGTTGTACTGTTTGCTATTGATAAAACTTTCAGCCTTGTTTTTGTTTTCGGCGGTGCGCTGATGTTTGTTGTTGTACTGCTTTTTAAGTCAAAAATGAAAACATTGCATAAGGCGGTACAGGAATCTGACGGTAAGACAAGGTCGTTTTTTCAGGAGATTTTTTCAAGTCTACTTGTGGTAAAAGTTTTTGGCGCTGAAAATAAGGTGTCTGAAAATGCTATGAATTTGCAACAGAATAATTTTAAAATAAAACGAATAAGAAATTATATCTCTATAGTTGCCACAACCGGATTTTCTTTTATATTTGCCCTCGGATATATGTATGCTTTAATTTGGGGTGCTTTTGCAATCAGCGACCATACCATTACATACGGTGTATTGACTTCTATGCTTGCGCTTGTGTCGCAAATTCAAGGCCCTGTTCGTGGTATCAGCAGTATTTTGCCGTCATATTATTCTGCTCTTGCAAGTGCGGAGCGACTTATGGATATTGAAAATCTCGATAATGAAGATGTGGTAAATAATTCTGCAATCGATACTGAAAAGCTGTATGATAAGACAGAAAAAATAGTTTTTGATAATATTACTTTCAGCTACGGCAGGGAAAATGTGCTTGAAAATACAAGTCTTGTGCTAAAAAAAGGTGATTTTGCATTGCTTGCGGGAATTTCGGGAATAGGCAAAAGTACGCTTACAAAGCTTTTGCTTAATGTAATTTCACCCGCTAAAGGCGAGATTTATCTTTCGCTTTCAAACGGAGAAAATGTGTTTGTCGATAAAAATATAAGATGTATGTTTTCGTATGTACCGCAAGGTAATTTTCTGCTTTCGGGTACAATCAGAGATAACATTGCATTTGTGTCGAATAATCCCGATGACGAAAGAATTATTGAGTCTGCGAAAATTGCCTGCGCTTATGATTTTATAAACAGATTGCCAAATGGACTTGATACTGTCGTGGGTGAGAACGGAAAGGGCTTGTCGGAGGGTCAGATACAAAGAATTGCGATTGCGAGAGCGGTTTACTGTAATTCTCCGATTATTATTTTTGATGAGGCAACCTCGGCACTTGACGCCGAAACAGAAGTTCAACTGCTTAAAAATCTTAAAACACTCAAAGATAAAACTTGTATTTTGATTTCTCATAAAATGGCGGCAAAAGAAATTTGCAACAAAGAAATTGTAATTAAGAATAAAAAAATTATTTCTTACGATATTTAGGTGGGTACAAGCAAAATCTCACTCCTGACTGAATACTTATAATTAGGTATAAATCCGATTATAAGCATTGTCAGGGGTGATTTTTTGATTGAATTAATTAATTTTCTGGGGCAGTACCTTTGCTTTTTTATTCTTCATATCTGCGGAAACGGCTCTTTTCCAAAACCTCTTTCCGAAAAAGAGGAGCACGAATATCTTGTGCGGAGTGCAAAAGGGGATATAGAGGCGAGAAATATTCTTGTTGAACATAATTTAAGGCTTGTGGCACACATTATAAAAAAATATTACGGCAATCAAAGTGAACAAGATGATCTTGTGTCAATCGGCACTATCGGACTTATAAAAGCGATAAATACCTATGACATAAGCAAAAAAATTAAGCTTTCAAGTTATGCGTCACGATGTATCGAGAATGAAATATTAATGCATTTCCGTAATGCTAAAAAGACGGCGCAGGATATTTCACTCAACGAAGCGATTGACAGCGATAAGGACGGAAATCCGCTGACTTTGCTTGATATAATGGCGGTTGATGACAATATACTTGAGCAGATTGATTTTCAACTCAACAGTAAAAAGCTCAGTCAGTTTATTAACGAAGAACTTTCACCCAGGGAAAAAATGATAATTGTTATGCGCTACGGACTTGACGGGAGCGAGCCGCTTACGCAGAAAAAGATTGCACAGAAACTGAATATTTCCCGTTCGTATGTAAGCAGAATTGAAACCAAGGCTTTAAAACTTTTACGAAAACGCTTTGATAACAGTTCAAATTTGTAAATTATTTTAAAGAAAAAAGGCGGTCGAAAGACCGTCTTTAGTTATGAGCCTATGCTGTTGATGAGGTTTTGCATTTCCTGTTTGGATGAAACATTGTGCGCTTTTTCAAGCACGATTTCTTTTTCGTCTTTTTCCATTTGAGCAAATTTTTGCATTGCACTTTCATTTTTTGCAAGTGCATTTACAAAGCCTAACGGCATATCTTTATACATTTTTCATCACCGATATTATTATTTTCAGTTTTGAAAATAATATTCATTTAGATAAATTATTGTTTAGCGAAATGATTTACCAAACAATTATAAAAGTTTGGTCGACCTTTTCAAAGGTCGTGGGT
>ULUI01032937.1_pt1 | contig 10589 bp, 20 predicted proteins | sample 1958371 | NCBI WGS metagenome assembly ULUI01 (sample SAMEA4835756, study PRJEB28245) | human gut metagenome | biome: gut microbiome; material: fecal sample | place: Denmark | collected 2008
TAATAATTGCGATATGACATACTATGACATATTATCAATCTTTGTATGTTTTTCCATATAACTTTTCAAATTCCTGCAATGCTCTTCCGTGTATTCTGATTGTTTGTCTCCATGAATACGTCATTTCATCTGCAATTTTCTCAAATGTCTTTTTCTCAACATACCGAGCAAACAAAATATGATAATAAGTTTCGTTGTCAATTCCATCAATTTGTGAAACAATAAGATTCTTTTTATCTACATAGGTGTCGATTAAATCATCCAATTCCTTTTCCATCTTTTCAATTTTGCAATAGGTAGAACCCATTTTGTCAAAGTTAGGACTTGTCTTTACTCTTTCTTCATTTTTTACAGCAGAAACACTTCGTGCAAGCTCTCTAAATTGCTGTATTTCAGATAACTTATTGTTTATCATTCGGTCAAGTCTACTAATTTGCTGTAAATATGTTTTAGTATCCATAATTTCTATAACCTCCTCTAAATGGGTTTTTTGGCACTTCTATTTTTGCCATGCTCCAATTTCCTTCAATGAAGTATGCTAAAGACGCAAGGCAATCCGCCGCATCATCATGTTTGTTTTTTCCAGTAACCGTAAAGCTATATAAATTTGTCATAAATTTTCTGTATTCATGACTTCGACATCCAACATCACGGAAATAAAACTCTCTAATACTTCCAGCCTTATCCCATATCCTTTGCTCTTTTCTCATGTTTGTAGGTGCATATTCAGAACGTAGATTTATTTTTCGTCCTTTTTTCTTTAGTAATTCTTCAATTTCATCCTTATATCCTTCTCCACCTTGATTTGCTTCAAAAAACGCACTTCCAACATCATTATCAATAAACATGTTTGCAACTTTAGGTTTGGTTATTTTCTTTTCACTGTTGTCGAAAACAACATCGTCAATGTAAATTGAACCATCCTCGTACATATAAGCCACCGCAGATGCGAGATAATCTTCTCCTCCTAAAGCAACGTCACAAGCCGCACATATTCTGTAAGGTTCTTCTTCCGGCAATACACCATTGTAAAATCTCATATGTTCTGGATTAAAAACTGCACCGTCTCTTTCAATTGGTTCCTGCTGATACTGCGCATACCAAGATGCCATATCGTCGTTTTCTTCAAACTTTGCTCTTAACGTCCGGTAGTATTGCGTTGTATATCCAACACCGTAATCATAATCAAAGTTGCTTTCATCGTTTTCGTCCAAAGCCGGTATCTTCAAAATGTCATATCTGATATTTTTTGCTTCTGGGTTATTCTGCAAAAAATCCAATCTATCACTATAAAGGTCGTGCAAACTCCAAATTGTACCATTATGGATTAGTTTGCACTGTTCCTTTTTACGTGACATTACATTATTGTCAAAGATAATCTGCTTTCGTTTGAGTGTGTCCGGGTTAAGCACATCTTGAATACCTTCAAGAATATCATCCAATACCATCCATCCGTAAGCGTCATATTCTCCATTAAGTCCACTTTCCAATCCTTTTCCAGAAAGTGTTTTGTACTTCTTTTTTCTCACAAGGTCTACTTTATGATTTTTTGAATCCGTATCAGCAACTTTTACTTTTGGAAATACATCGGAAAAACAATATGTTGGGTCTGTCCAGATTTCCATGACACCAGTTAAAAATGCTCCGCCTAATCCCTCTTTGTATGTCACATACAAATTGCTTTTTTCTGCGTCTTTTGCACAATGCCATGACATAGCAAGCGTTATTATCTGACTCTTACCAACCCTTGGCGGCATGTGAATAAACAATTCGTCAAGTTTTCCATCTTCAAGTTCCTGCAACTTATCGGCAACTTGTTTAAGGGTTTTTCTTCTAGGCTCGTAAAATCTTTCTTTCTTAGGTCTGTTTTTTTCTATGTAAAGAATGTAACTATCAAGAATGTAAGGTGCTTCATAAAGCAGTAAATCGTAATATTTATCTAAAATATCATACGACTGCTTGTTTTTTTGAGATTGTGTTTCAAGCCAATTAAAGTCAGCACCATTTGTAATTGATTTTATATACTCAAAAATCAGTTCTTTTGCTCTTGTAGAAACTTTCAATCCGTATTCACGGTCTTTTCTTCCGCAAAGTATAATTTTACTTGCTTCGCAATATGCATCTATTACACTACGGTCTATTCCATTCCGTAATATGTATTTTTCGTATTCTTTTATATTTTTCTCATCTTCAATTGTATGCATTAAAAAAGCACCTCCACACAAGCAGAGATGCTATAATATGCATCCTGCCAATAATTTTTGTTGGTTAGGGGCTACGACCATTCCGTAGTCCGTAAATATTTCATTTTATATATAAATCAAATATCGGCACTGCATTTCTTGGCGATAATTTCGTTTCTTCATTCTCAAATGCTTGTAGATATTCTTTTACCTGTTCTTCACCATCAAATTTATAATCAAAATCTTTGTAGCCGAAAAGCATATCATCTGTTCCACAATGAAACATACCTCCACGCATAGCATTATATCTAATACCGTCCCAAGGTTTTTTCTCGCAAACTGAATAGCAGATATTTCCACAAACTTTCTGTATCATACAGAAGTAATTTTCAGAAACGCCGACAACTCGCATAGGTCTCTTCCAGTGATTTATTTTTACAAGTGTTCCGACTGTGATTGTGTCTAAAATATCTTTTGTTATCTTGGTGTAGTGTTTATACTTGGATTTCATGGCATCAACTCCTAAATTCTGCTTTCTCTAATTTTACCTATACGATTTAGCAACTTTAGAAAATAACTCCGTTTGTTAGCCGGCAATTTAATTATTTATTGTTCCATTCAAATCCAAAATCCGACCTTTTAATTTTGCATTGAGGAATACCGTCTTTCCAAAATACCAAACCCTCTATGTAATGTTCGGATAGATATTTTTTAATTCCATCAAAGGTTCGTTCTACTTCAACAATGATTCTTCCATGCGGAACAAGGTCATCATAATCTTTATTGTACGGGTTTCCATTAAAATGCTTTCCAACCGCTTCATACGTTCCATCAGTTAAAGGACTTAAACAACACTGCATTGCAGTATCATATGCTTTTATAAACCACTTATCCTCCGGTTTCTTATCATCAACTTTTACCCAACATGGAAAATGCCCTGTAATTGGGTCTGCCTTTTCCTGACATTTAATAGCTCCTTTTGGAACTGGTTTACCGTTCTTTGCGTCATATCTCTTGTAAAATTCTCCGTTGATAATCGCGCAACATGAACCATCAAATTTTACCGTTGCGACTCCATCTCCATTCAAAACCCATTCCATACCTTTTGTTACAATCGGAAGTGTTTCTACAACGCAATTGCTTATATATTTTCTTTCAAACAACGTAGGTATCTTTTTCATTTTTACTTCACTATCCTTTCCTCCGATAATCGGAAATTACTTTTCAACTAATTCATCTGCACGCCTTGTCATTTCAATTTGTGTTCCATTTTCATCTTTTGTACAAACAGAAATATATCTATTACATGAACTACGCGCATCTCCTCCAAGCCATATTTCCGTTTTATCATCATCAAAACTGTAACACTCTCTCATTTTTTCAATGCAATTATTCATTTCTGTTATTTTCATAATGACACACTCCTAACAATTTATCTTAATACCTTCTGTTAAAACTTCCGTCTTTTTCTCATTTAACATTGGTACATTGTTTTCATCTGTTTTTATCCAATTTGCATCAATTACAATCATTGGTTCTTCTCCTGCATGGGCACTGAAATGTAATTCAACATCTTTACCCGGCACTTTTTTACCATCAATAAATAGCTTTGCGGTTTCTCCGTCAGATATTATCTTGATTTTTTCTTTTTCAATTGGCTCGCATCCATATACTGATTTCAAAGATTCATTATACCATTCATCTATTTCCGCTATTACAGCCGATGCACGATATGTAGGCTTACTCATTGTCTTTGTTCTTCTACACAAAACCTCTTGATAATTCTCAATGATAAATTCGCAATCTTCTCCGTTGTACTCATAATCCTTGTAGAATTTCCAAAAAGACTTTATGTTTTTTATAAATCTAAATAGCATTTTCATTTTCACTATCCTTTCCAATAAAGCAAATCAACAACGTATAAAGGATAATCATATTTGTAACTTCTTTCCACCGCTTCCATTGCGTCTTTGTATGTTTTTGCAATTGCATATGGCTTTTTTGTTTCAATCGTAACAAGAACATATCTGTATTCTCCGTTTTTATCAAAATCTTTTTTTAAGTCTTTTAATTTTACTTGTTTTGATTTTCGTTTTCTTCTTTTTCTAAACATAAAACGCATAATTATCCATCACCTCTTCAATACCCTTTCTGTGATTTCTTCACTAGGCAAAACAAAATTTTCTATACCACAATCATGCAATTCTCTTAATGCTTTTACACCCAAACTCAAAATCGCATTACTTTCCGAAATCATATTTGCAGGTATTCTATTATATTCTTTGAAACAAGGAACCAATTTTCTTGAATCAATCTTACCAACCAATCTTACATCACTCATTTTTCACAAACCTTTCAAAATCTCTTGAACATTTTTTGCATAAATCAATACATTTTTCGTTGCTATTGTTACACGCATCTATAAACGGAATTCCAATTCTAAAAGGTCTCTTATATAATCTTTTTGTTTCTGATTCTTTAATCTGCTCACCACACCTGTCGCAAGTGTGCCATTGTTTTTGATGTTTCATTCTTCCACCGCCTTTTAAACTAACCCTAGCATATGCAAAATTTCATGTTCACATATTTCCATCGAACCTTCTCTTGTGTGAATAAGGATTTCGTGCAGTTTCTCATATTCCGATTGACTACACTTATATTTATTAAAATTACTTGAAAAGCAATAATATAAACAATATCCATATCCTTTTCCAGCAATATTTTCATAAACATTCTTGCCGATAATATTATATTTTGACGTTTTCAAAACTTTGTTTTTTTTGTCTATGAAATACTCCTTTTCTTTTGCTTCTAATTTCTCTTGAAGATATTTCAAAAAAAATTGTATATCTTTTTCAGACTTAGAAACATACAAAATAGTTTTTTCCATCAATCCACCAACTTCCTACCACACTTAGGGCAATTATTGATTTCATAATCAAAATCCATAAAACTATCTCCAGTTGCAAAATGTATATAAACACCGTGTTCATCTTTGTATATGTAATCTTTGTATTTTTCGCTTGTGTAATCTTTGGTATAAATGTTTTTGCAAAACTCACACATTTCCATATCGCCTTTATCAATCCACCAATCATTGCTTTCTCCCAACGTGAAATATCCAAAACACAACCATTCCTATGCTTCGTGGTATAAATAAAACTGGAAAAAAAACATAAAATAATAGTGCAATCATTACACATCCGAACATATTCATTTCTGTTTCTTCGTACAGATACTTTGATACAAAACCGTAATAGCATAATGCATATATATCTTTGGTATCTACCAAGATAAAATATATGAAATTACCTAAAAACAACCATAAAGCATAAACAGCAATTAAATTTTCCATTCTATCACTCTCCCTCTTTTAACCCATATGGTGCGTTGGTAAAACGGATTTCCACACCTCTGACATATTATTTATTCATCTTCTTTGTTATGCTTGCAGTAGACAAGCAAATACTCTGCAATCTGTTTTAACTCATCAATGGTATATTTTTTTGTTTCTGGTGGTTCTCCAATAGATGGATTTTTCACTTCGCACGTTGCGCTAGTAAGCATTTCGACAACATCCAAAGGGTTTGAGAAACAATCCATGGTATGCATCTCATTTTCTAATTCTTCTATTCTGTCTTTATAACCGGATAATTCACTTATTGTTAAAACACACAACGACGCATAATCTCCGCTATCGAAATCTCTTAGTGCAGAATCAGTAAATCTTGAATGCAATCTAACGTATTTATCTAATTTACTTTCAAGACAAAAATTTTTTTCTCTTTCAATTTTGTAATCTTCAAGAGAAACAAATTCTCCGTTTGCGTAATCAATTCCATCTTTCGTTCTTCCGTTTTTGAAATTGTAAGTTTTAATAATACTTGCCATTTTACACCTCCAGTTATATTCGGTTTCTTGTGTTGGAAAGTATTATCCGGTCACTTATTACTATTCTGTCCATACTCTACTGTCAGACAACCAACACAAGCATTTTAATTATTTCAGCAAGGAATACCGAAACGCTTGCTTATCCGGTAGCAAACCGGAACATTGATGTGGTGAGGAATCGAACCTCACATGATGCCTTTGTCCATATCCTTTCGGCTCACTTTGGCATCGTACTTGTGGTTTCCTGCGTCTACCCTTTCCGCCACACATCAGCAAAGGCACCCATTCAAATGACTAATGATTATATCGCAAAACAGGAAAATTCTAGGTACCTTTGCATTGTATCATCCCCTCTATCGGGGAAACGCCGATATTTGGATTTGAACCAAAACGTCATAACGACTACTGACAGTTTAGCAAACTGCTCCCTTGCCTGATTAGGGTTATATCGGCAAATAGGTGTATTGCAATCCCATAAGGCTTACATTCCTTATTTGCAAATTTGGAACATTCTTACCTTTGGATATTTCCCTTAGGAAATTACACCTAATCGGCAACCGTGGATTTGAACCACGATTCTTTGTGTATAGTGGGATTCTACACAACGCATTATCCATTATGCTATCGCCGTAAGTACGGATTGGCATACATGCATCTGTGTTTTAATCCGCACTGTTGCGATTCTTTTGCGTCCGGCTACTTTGGACAATGGGAACTATCGCAACAAAACCATAAACCCCACCAGACCTTGTGACGGTCCTTTAATCAGCTTTCCGCTAGTGGGTAAAGAAAGGGTTCATGTCAAAGCAAAACATGAGCAAACCATATACACCGAATTGCCGGTGTTGTATTCCGATTCGCTCTCGGCTAGAACGGATATACATTGCCCCTCTTTGTGATTCATACTCCTTATCACGGTTAAGAGTTCAAGGGATATGGTAAAACTCTTAATGAGTTATAAAATATATCGCCACAATGGACGTACAAAAATTGATTATTGACATTATTCTATCACGAGGTCTTTCGCCTAACACTATGTTCAAAAACGAAACTACCACCATGAATCCAAAATAAACCACAGCAATGTATCGAATCAAAAAACTAATCATCACGGTTCCTCCACTCTTCGCATCCGTGGTCGTGTTCTACATAATCAGCTAAATAGTAACTGTCCATATTCTCGCACACATAACCATTCTCACGGCTATATGCAGCATATTTACAATTTCCACAACACTGTTTTTCGTTATCGTCCATCCTTGAAGTCCTCCATTTCTTTTACACTCATTCCAACAATTCCTGCCGAACCATCCGAATCCGTATTCTTGAAATACTCTCCGTTCTGCGGAAACATGAAACGGAACATTGCGTAATTTGCTACGTCGCAAAGATATTCCGTGTTTCCAGTTTCTTCAAACTTCGCAAGACACTTTTTAAGACTTCCAATCGCATCCACATTTCCGGTTGCGAAATTTCTACTTGCCTTGCCATATTTGTAATAACTCTGACATATCAACGCTTTTCGCTTATCGTCAAACGCTTTTGAGTATTCCGTTTTTAGCAATTCATTTTCCATTCTCAAAAACCCCTTTTTTATTTTTTCGGGAGTATGGGGGACTTAGCAGGCGGTTTTTTAATCCCTCAATAGAGGGGTAGGGGGTAGGCTGCTAGTCCTCTCTTTTGTTCGGTTCGTAAAACTACAATTTTACGAACTTTTACGGTTTTTCGTTGTTTATCCGTCTTTTTGTTCGATTTTAATAGCTTCCTGTACCGGATTTGTCAATTTTGGAAGCTCGCTATCGGCTAATGCTTGATTGTTTTGGCTTCCGACCTGTACCGGAGCAGTTTCCGCCATCCCATAAGCCGCCTTTGCAATAAAAATCAAATTGGAGTTTGTGCCGGCTTGGTTATGTAACCGGTTCAGCGTGAAAGACTTGCAAATGTTGAACCATTTTTTAACTGTGCTACCATGTGCAGTGCTAACCCTATACCTGCCCATAGACCAGTCAGTAAATGTATTTCTATCGATACCAACCAAAAAACTAAATACCTCTAGGGTTGGTAGTACTTTATATTTAGCACATATACGGACGTAGATACTAAATAAATTATCTAATAACTCTATATCGTCATTACTAGGCTTTTGAATATTATCAGCAATATAGAAAATCATAGATACAAAGTTATCTGTTACGCTTTCTGTATCTCCATCTAACTCCGTGTCTATATACTCATCTACCAGCCTATATATGTCGTTCTGGTATACCTCAATACCTATCGTGCTTTTAACTGTATTACCTTTCACAACATCACCTCCAAATATCCAAAATAAAAAACGCCAACACAAGAAAAATAAAAAGTTATCCTCTTGCGTCAGCGTCTGCTGCCGTCTGTGTGCTACTGTTTCCAGTGCAGTATTTATTATCTGCCCTTACTATACACGATATATAGCCCTATGTCAATAATAAATTTATAATATTTATTTGTCGAGTTCGAACCGTTTTTCATAAATCCAGGTGCGGCGTCGGGGAATCTGCCCGACTATATATATATACTTATCTTCTCTGACCTAATCTAATCTTATCTATGTTACACTTTGGAAACAGATTGATTACAAGTTGTTATCAGGACTGTATACAACATGATTACAAGTTGATTACAAACTGATAACAAAAATACACAAAAAAAGACGGCTAAAAAGCCGCCCTTTCTCTTTCTGGAATCACTCGCCCAAATACTGGCGATATAATTCCTCCCACGCGTCAGCGTCTAAATCACTTTCCAACGCATCCGAAGCCTCGAACGGCTCCGCTTCTTCATGGTCCAGAACGTCGGAAATGTCAACAGTGTACTGTTTTCCGTCAACCTCAACCCAGACGTTGGCGGCGTCGTTCTGAACTCCGTTCCCTTTCAAGGCTTCCCACTGAAATGAATCGAAATCCATTAAGGCAAGGTCAAAGTCTGAACCCTCGACGAATTCGCCGCTTTCGTCTGCTTTGAAGTACTCCAAAGCGTATTCTTCAACGTCCGTCAAATGTTCGTTATAGCGAGCATATCTACAACGGAGAGCAGAAAGCTCTTTCTTGGCTTCTTCCTTCTGCTCCATGCTCCATCTTTTCAATTCTTCCGGGTTTTCATCGTTGCCCCAAATGGTATCGCCTTTTTTGAATTTCTTCATTTCCTCGCTTGTTGCTCTGCACTCCCCATGCAGCAATCTAATCATATTCAACATATTCTTCACCTTTTCACGGTCTCCCGTGCCTTTCTTTTTTAATTTTTATTTTTTATTTTTTAACAGAGAACTCAACCCCGTCTTCGTCAACATAGATGCTATAGGCGCATCCATCCATGACTAAATATTCAAGATGTTTTTCTTCCATTTTTTGGAAAACATCTATAAAAGCCACAGACGCCGGCTCTTCTTTTGCCATTTTTTCAATGGCTTTTTCGAAGCTCATCGGCTTCGCCTTGAAATTGAATTTCATGTTATCTCACCTCCTGCGGATAATATTCGCCGGTTTCCCGGTTGAAGTGCCACAATGTCACATCAACGCCTTCTTGTCGGCAGACGTTCAGCACTGCCACAAGAGCAACGGTTAATCCTGTGACGTACAAGTCAACAGACAACCCGCGAGGGATGCAAAGGCTGTCGGCTTCCTCTGTTTCCTCTAATGCTGGATATTTAGAACTTGCATATTCTAATATTCCGGCTTTGTGGCATTTGTTCCAAAGGGAATTGAATGCCATATTTTCAAGGCGGTCAACGGCTAAAGGGTCAACCTCTCCTTTGAATATTGAGCCATCAACGGCTTCTTTTATTTCATGGCGACCCTCGCAGAGTGCCATTTTAAAATTATACTGTGCCATATGCGGCACCTCCTCTCTTCTTTCTTTTGATAAGTCAATTATAACCTACTTTTAGAATATTGTCAACTACTTTTTCAAAAGAATTTTATTTTTTCCTCGTCCGTCGGAATTACTTCCAATATATCCCCGGGCTGACAGCGGCACATAACACAAATTTTATTTATGGTATCAAGGTTTACCATTTTACCAGTTCGCAAATTTGCGTTTGTTTGTCCTGAAAGCAGTTTTTCCTTTTGTATGCGTGTTTGATTGTATCCGTGCTTTTTTAGCAATTCCAGAACATCGGTTTTATATCTTATCAAAAGTTCATCACCTCCTAACGCTTTTTATTGTATCATATATATAGGAAGAAAGCAAGAAAAAATATTCTCGAAAAAGATTACAAAAACCCTTGACATTATTCTAGTTTTAGGTTATATTATATACAGAAACAAAAAGGCGGTCGCCCCTACCAAGAACGAACCGCCACCAATCAAAAAAGAAAGGTACCTATATTATAACATATAGGAAAGGTGAAAAACAATGAAAAAAATTAAAACTTTAGAAATTAGCGGGAAAAGATGGTTCCAGAAATCCTACGGGAACACGTACCACACAACAACGGTTATTGTTAATGGTGAAAAGCTGAAAAGCGATATAACATATGGC
>ULUI01065498.1_pt1 | contig 10464 bp, 5 predicted proteins | sample 1958371 | NCBI WGS metagenome assembly ULUI01 (sample SAMEA4835756, study PRJEB28245) | human gut metagenome | biome: gut microbiome; material: fecal sample | place: Denmark | collected 2008
CGGGAAAAAGACCGTATTGGAAAATGTCATGGCAGGCGAAGTCTGGTTCTGCTCCGGACAGTCCAACATGGAGATGCCAGTAGCGGGATGGGGAAAAATAAAGAACTACGAACAGGAAATCGCTGCTGCCGACTATCCCGGTATCCGGCTGTTTCAGGTGAAGAAACACACTTCCGTGGCTCCCCTCGATGCTTACCAAGTGGAATCCACCATGGGCGGGTGGAAAGAATGCTCACCGTCCACGGTTCCGGAGTTTTCCGCCGTGGCCTACCTTTATGCCCGTGAACTGCACCAGAAACTGAATGTCCCCGTCGGAGTCATCGACTGTACTTGGGGAGGGACTCCGGCCGAAGCCTGGACTTCTTCCGAATCCCTCAAACAAGTCATGGGGTATCAAAAGAAAGTCGGAAAGTTGGAAGCATTAGGTTTCGACCGGGACAAAATCATGGCTGAGTACGGAAAAGAACAAGCATCGTGGAAAGCCGAAATCAGCAAAATAGACAAAGGATACCAAAACGGTAAAGCTTGTTGGGTCGGGGAAAACGTGGACGACAACGACTGGCAGCAAATGGAGCTTCCGGGTTACTGGGAAGGCAAAGGATTACCCAATTTCGACGGCGTGGTTTGGTTCCGCAAGCAAATCGAAGTCCCCGCAGACTGGGCCGGAAAGGACCTACAGTTGAACCCGGGCACTATAGACGATGAAGACATTGTGTATTGGAACGGAGAACAAATCGCCAGTGGCGCAGGCTATAACGTACAGCGTCATTACACCGTACCGGCCCGTCTGGTCAAAGCCGGCAGGAACACCTTGGCCATCAAAGTCAGCGACAACGGCGGCGAAGGCGGCATTGCCGGAAAAGCAGAAGACATGAATCTCAAACTTTCCGACCAGGCTTCCCTGTCTTTGGCCGGAAGCTGGAAATACCGTGTAGGATGCTCCTTGGCCGACATGCCACCGGCACCGATATATCCAGAGCACTCATCTTTCCCGTCCGTACTTTTCAACGGGATGGTTCACCCGTGTCTGGAGTATCCCGTCAAAGGTGTCATCTGGTATCAGGGATGCAACAACGTGGGACGTGCAGAAGAGTATGAAAGCCTATTCCAGACACTTATCACCGACTGGCGCAAGCAGTTCGGACAACCCGACATGCCATTCTATTTCGTACAGTTGGCCAACTATCTGGACCGCAAGCTTGTACAGGCAGACTCACCCTGGGCTGCCCTCCGTGAGGCGCAATCCCAAGCACAACATCTGGCTCACACCGGTATGGCCGCCAATATAGACATCGGCGAAGCACACGACATCCACCCGAAGAACAAGCAAGAAGTGGCACGCCGTCTGGCCGTCATCTCACTGGCCGATACCTACGGACAGAAAATACCCGCCCAAGCACCGGTGTACGACGACTATACGGTAGAAAACGGCAAGGTACGCATTTCGTTCACCATCCCTGCTATCGGCGAACGCTTCGAACAAAACAAAGACATCAAAGGCTTCACCATTGCCGGGCCCGACCATGTGTTCTACCCCGCCGAGGCCTATACGGACGGCGACGAAGTGGTGGTCTACTCACACTATGTCAAAGTGCCGGTAGCCGTCCGTTACGGATGGGCCGACAATCCGGAGTGTACCCTGCGTACACCGACCAACCTTCCGGTAGCACCTTTCCGTACCGACAACTGGTAAATCATCATTCAACAATAAACAAATCTTACAGCTTATGAGAATTAAAGCTATTTTATCTTTATGTCTGTTCACGCTGGCCACAGCAGTTTCAGCAGACGAGTTCATCAAAATCAACACGGACCAAGTCGGTTTGGTACTCCGCGCCGCAGACAACGGCAGGCTTTACCAATCCTATTTGGGCAAACGCCTGGCTAACGAAAGCGATTTGCAGCATTTGCCCAAAGGCAACGAGGCTTATCTGACCCACGGCATGGAGGACTATTTTGAACCGGCCATCGAAGTACACCACAATGATGCCAACCCGTCATCGCTGCTCAAATACGTGTCGCACACGTCCAAGAACGTACAGCCGGGAGTGGACGAAACGGTCATCACCTTGCAGGACGACAAATACCCCGTCACCGTGAAGTTGCATTATGTGGCCTATGCCAAAGAAAACATTATCAAAACCTTCACCGAAATCAGCCATCAGGAAAAGAAACCGCTGAAACTGGAACGCTATGCTTCTGCCATGCTGCACTTCAGCCGGCCGGCCTATTATCTGACGGAGTTTTCAGGAGACTGGATTTATGAGGCCACGATGAGCACCACTCCGCTGAACTTCGGCAAGAAAGTACTCGACACGAAGTTGGGTGCACGTGCCAACATGTTCACTCCTCCCATGTTCATCTTGTCCTTGGACAAAGAATCTTCGGAGAACGAAGGCGAAGTGATTTTAGGAACTTTGGGATGGACGGGCAACTTCCGTTTCACATTCGAGGTGGACAACAAGAAAGACCTTCGCGTCATTGCCGGCATCAACCCGTATTTCTCGGAATACTCGTTGCCCAAAGGCGAAACGTTCCGTACTCCGGACTTCTACTTCACTTACAGCGACTGCGGACGCGGACAGGCCAGCCGCAACTTCCACGACTGGGCACGCAAATACCAGCTCAAGGACGGCCAGGAAAACCGCATGACCCTGCTCAACAACTGGGAAGCCACCTACTTCGACTTCAACGAGGACAAGTTGGTAGAACTGATGGGCGATGCCGTAAAATTGGGTGTGGATATGTTCCTGCTCGACGACGGATGGTTCGGAAACAAATACGAACGCCACAGCGACACCCAAGGATTGGGAGACTGGGACGAGACACAGCACAAGCTGCCTCATGGCATCCAGAAACTGGTAGACGAAGCAGCCAAACGCAACATCAAATTCGGTATTTGGATAGAGCCGGAAATGGTGAGCCCCAAAAGCGAACTTTACGAAAAGCATAAAGATTGGGTGATTCACCTGCCCAACCGCGATGAGTATTATTTCCGCAACCAGATGGTGCTCGACCTGAGCAACCCCGAAGTACAGGATTTCGTCTTCGGTGTAGTAGACGGGCTGATGACCAAATATCCGGGCATCGCTTATTTCAAGTGGGACTGCAACAGTCCGATTACCAATATCTACTCTCCGTATCTGAAAGACAAGCAAACTCATCTCTATGTGGACTATGTGCGTGGACTGTACAAGGTGCTCGACCGCATCAAGGCCAAATATCCCAAACTGCCGATGATGCTTTGCTCCGGCGGTAGCGGCCGTATCGACTACGAGGCATTGCAGTACTTCACAGAGTTCTGGGCCAGCGACAACACCGACCCCATACAACGCCTGTTCATCCAATACGGTTACTCGTTCTTCTATCCGGCCAAGTCCATGAGCGCCCACGTGACCACATGGAACAAGAACGCGAGCATCAAATTCCGCACGGACGTGGCCATGATGGGCAAGCTCGGTTTCGACATCAAGCTCAGCGACATGAGCGGCGACGACCTTACCTATTGCCAAGGTGCCGTGAAAAACTACAAACGCTTGCGTCCGGCCATCATGGAAGGCGACCTCTACCGTCTGGTATCTCCGTACGACGGTACGCGCAGCCATGCAGCCAACCAGTTTGTCAGCAAAGACAAGAACAAGGCCGTAGTCTTCGCATTCGACGTATATCCCGGCTACGGCGAGAAGATTCTACCCGTACGTCTGGAAGGATTGGATGCCGGCAAACAGTATCGCGTGAAAGAAATCAACCTGATGCCGAACCAAGGCTCATCGCTCGAAGGTAACGACCGTGTATTCTCCGGCGATTACCTGATGAAAGTCGGACTGAACCTCCTCACCGGCAACAAGCTTTACAGCCGCGTGGTGGAAATCACAGCCGAATAAATCTTGAGACAGAAAAATGGAAATCAGAAGTTATATCATAGGGGTAGCCGCTGCGACATGCAGCGCGCTACCTTTTGCGCATAGCCTGGCATGGGAAGGAAATGTGTTGGTCTCCACGCCGCACACGTCCCTGCTTCTGCATGCCGGTGAAGGGCAAGACCTGCGCTTCGCCTACTTCGGCGACCGCATCGAAGAGAGCCAGATACACCAGATTCACGACGCATGGGACGGGCTGAACCGCACGGCATATCCGAATTTCGGCCAGCCGCCCCACCAGATTTTTGCTTTGCAGGCCGTACATGCCGACGGGAACTGGACTACCGACCTGACTGTGGACAAGGTGGAAACCTCTACCCTCGACAACGCCAAACTCACGGCCATCACGCTGAAGGACAAGGTTTATCCTTTCCAAGTGAGACTCTACTACAAAGCTTACAACGACATCGACATGATTGAGACGTGGAGCGAGATTTCACACACGGAAAAGAAAACCGTGGTGCTGAAACGTTTCGACTCCGGACATTTTCTGATACGGCGCGGTGACGTATGGATTTCGCATCTCCATGGCTCATGGGCTTCCGAAACGCACGTGACCACCGAACCACTCACACCGGGCATCAAAATGATCGAAAACGTAGACGGTGCCCGTAACGGCCATCTTGACCACCCCGAAGTCCTGTTCTCGCTCGACGGGAAGCCGCACGAGAACGAAGGACGTGTCATCGGAGCCGCCCTCTGTTGGAGCGGAAACTACTCCATCCGCATGGTGACGGACAATAATTTCGTACACCGTGTCTTTGCCGGCATCGACAGCGAAAGCTCGGAATACAAACTGGCTCCGAAAGAGGTATTCACTACTCCGAAACTGGCTCTCACCTATTCCGGAGAGGGTCTGAGCGGTGCCAGCCGCAACTTCCATCGCTGGGCACGCCACGCCGGCATGCTGCACCATGGCGACCAGGTACGTCCCGTGTTGCTCAACAGTTGGGAAGGTGTGTACCTCGATGTCAACGAACCGGCCATGGCCGAGATGATGAAAGACATCGCCGCATTAGGCGGCGAACTGTTCGTCATGGACGACGGATGGTTCGGCGACAAATACCGCCGCGTACAAGACAATTCTTCCTTGGGAGACTGGGTAGTAGACCGGAAGAAACTGCCGAACGGACTTGAGAACCTCATCCAAACGGCTGATCGGAACGGCATCAAATTCGGCATCTGGATAGAGCCGGAAGCCGTAAACAGCAAGAGCGAACTCTTCGAAAAGCATCCCGACTGGGCTTTGCAAGTCAAAGGACGGCCCTTGCAATACGGACGGGGCGGTACACAAATGTTGCTCGACGTATGTAATCCCGAAGTTCAGGATTTCATGTTCGGCATCGTAGACAATTTGCTCGGCAAGCATCCGCAGATTGCCTATATCAAATGGGATGCCAATGTGGAGTTGAAAAACTATGGCTCGACCTATTTGCCCCAAGACAAACAGTCGCACATATACATTGAATACCATCGCGGCTTGAACAAAGTGCTCGAACGCATCCGCGCCAAGTATCCCGACGTGCTGATTCAGGCCTGCGGCGGAGGAGGAGGACGTGCCAGTTACGGTGTCCTGCCCTACTTCGACGAGTTTTGGGTGAGCGACAACACGGATGCCCTCCAACGTATCTACATGCAATGGGGTACCTCGTACTTCTATCCGTCCAACGCCATGGCACAGCATATCAGTGCCTCGCCCAACCACCAGACGGGACGTATCATCCCTATCAAGTTCCGTTGCGACGTGGCCATGAGCGGGCGGTTGGGTATGGAATTGCAACCCAGCAAGATGACGAAAGAAGAATACCAACAGACGGCACAAGCCATCAAGGACTACAAGTCCGTACGCGACGTCATCCAGTTAGGCAATCTGTACCGTCTGGTATCCCCGTACGACGACAAAGGCATCGCTTCACTGATGTACACCGACGATACGGAAAACAAAGCCGTATTCTTCGCCTACAAGATGGAACATTTCAATAACCAGGTGATACCTCGCGTTTGCCTTCGGGGATTGGACCCGTCTAAAAACTACCGCGTACGCGAATTGAACGTCAAGACCGGCGGACAACCTTGTTTCCTGAACGGCAAAACGTTCTCCGGTACCCTACTGATGAACACCGGTATCGAGATGCCGCTCGGCAGCGATTACGCCAGTTGCGTACTGGAACTCACTGCGGAGTAAACATTACATCCTTCCACACAGAAGGCTTTCTAAATCTGGAGTTTGTACTTTTCTCAGGGTACAAACTCCTTTTTCATGGCACAACAGGAAAGGAAGACGAAAAATAACGCTATATTTGCAAGTACATCAACATAAGGATGCCATGGACTACAAAGAACTAAGGAACCCAAGCCAACCGGCCGACACACCAGACGGATTTGTCAGCGAAATACGCTCCATCATCGACCAAGCCCGATCTAATGCCGTGCGCAGTGTGGACTTTTGCAGAGTCAGAATGTATTGGAACATCGGTAAACGTATCTTCGAAGAAGAACAGCACGGAAAAGAACGTGCCGATTATGGAACCTACCTCATCAGGAATCTGGCCAAACGCCTCGAACCGGAATATGGCAGTGGGTTTTCGGTGCGGCAACTGGAACGTAGCAGACAATTTTACAGACTTTATCCGATTGCGTCCACAGTGCGGACGCAATTAAACTGGTCGCAATATAAGATGCTAATAGCCATTGCAGATGCAGATAAACGGGAATATTACGAACTCGAAGCCATAAACAACAGTTGGACCGGCCGCGAACTGGAACGCCAAATCAATTCCATGCTCTACGAACGTTTGCTATTGAGCAACGACAAGGAAGCCGTGTTGGCCGTAGCACGTAAGGAACGCATTCCGGAATCTCCCATGGAAATCATCAAAGACCCGATGGTCCTGGAGTTCCTTGGATTGGAACGCCAACCTGCATATTACGAAAAAGACCTTGAGAAAGCCATCATAACCCATATAGCAGACTTTCTGTTGGAATTGGGCAAGGGATTCTCTTTTGTAGCAAGACAGAAACGTATCTTAGTGGAAGATGACGAATATTTTGCAGACCTCATTTTCTATAACAGGTTATTACGCTGTTTCGTAATCGTCGAACTGAAAACCGGCAAGCTCACCCACCAAGACCTCGGGCAACTACAGATGTACGTCAACTACTACGACCGCTATGAAAAGACACCGGACGAGAATCCAACTATCGGCATATTGTTATGTACCAGCAAAAACGACACCGCTGTCCGGTTGGCCCTACCTGAAAACAACCAAACCATACTCGCCAGCCAATATCAGCTCTATTTACCCTCTCAGGAACAACTTATCCGTGAAGTGAACGAAGCCAAGCAACATGTATATTCGGCATCGCAAAGGAAATAAAGCATTAAATATTGTAACACTATCGTAACACGTATGACATCTTGAGTTCATATCGAATACCTACCTTTGTCGCCAAATCAGCACATCATGAAACAAATATCTATTTTAGCCTTGAGCATACTGCTTGCTCTCCCTGCCGTAGCCGACGAGGGGAAAGAAGGAAAAGCCAAAACGGATTACCGACCGGTCGTCCACGGTACGCTACGTGGCAAATACGAGTACCAACCGGAAGAAAAGGCCGGACGCTTTCAAGTGCGCACCGCCCGAGTCAGCATCGAAGGAAAAGTCGCACCTGTAGTGGCCTATAAAGCCGAAATCGACTTGTCTGACGAAGGCAAAATCAAAATGCTGGATGCCTACACCCGGCTTAGCCCGCTGAAAGGCTTCGATTTCACCATCGGACAGATGCGCGTCCCGTTCACCATCGATGCCCACCGTTCACCCCACCAGCAATACTTTGCCAACCGTTCATTCATAGCCAAGCAAGTGGGTAACGTGCGCGATGTGGGAGCCACGCTGGGCTACAAGATAGGAGGTCCGCTGCCCCTCACCCTGCAAGCGGGAATGTTCAACGGTTCGGGCCTGACCGACCAGAAAGATTTCTGGACCAACAACATCAACTATTCCGCCAAGGCACAATGGCAACTGCCCAAAGGCTTTTCCGTCACGCTGAGCGCACAGAAAATCAGACCGGAACACATTTCGGTCAACATGTACGACGGCGGCATTACTTACCAGGCCGGAAGATGGATGATAGAAGCGGAATACTTGTATAAACACTACACCAAAGATGCCTTTCAGGACGTGAACGCCTTCGACGGGTTCATTTGCTATGACCTGCCACTGAAAAAAGTATTCAGCAAAATCTCATTCCTCGGACGCTTCGATTACATGGGCGACCATAGCGACGGTACGGCCAACGAGAACGGACACCTCACACTGACCGATGCCGAACGCAAACGTATCACCGGCGGCATCACCCTGAGCATCGCCAAACCGTTCATTTCGGACATCCGTATCAATTATGAGAAATATTTCTACAACGAGGATGCCACCCCCAAGGTTTCCGAGCAGGACAAATTCGTCATCGAGTTCATGACTCGTTTTTAGCTGTTTATCAACGCCTTATAAAGTACAAATCGTTTGGTGCAGAATGAAAGATCATTCTGCGCCAAACGATTTATCAATCTCAGGAGATTGATTTTCCGTTCTCAGCCAATCGTTTTTTCGAGTTCCTTACCTCTTGAAACGTACCTCATAAAGGTCACGTCGGCGGTCTTTCAAATTCCTTACACCACCGTAAGTATGCAGCTCGCTCAGAAGGTCTAAATCGACATCGGACACAAGAATCATTTCCGTGTTCGGCGTGGCCTCCGCCCGGCGTCCGTCGGTGGGGAAAGCAAAATCGCAAGGAGTAAACACCCCGGATTGCGCATACTGTATATCCATGTTGTGCACGCGCGGCAGGTTGCCTACGCTACCGGCTATCACCACAAAGCACTCGTTCTCGATGGCACGGGCCTGGGCGCAAACCCGTACGCGCGAGTAAGCGTTCTGCGTATCCGTCAGATAAGGTACGAAGAGGATTTGCATCCCTTGGTCGGCCATAATGCGCGACAGTTCGGGGAACTCCACATCGTAACAAATCAACACGCCGATTTTGGCACAATCCGTATCGAACGTCTTCAGCATACTGCCCCCAGACAGTCCCCAGCTCTTGGTCTCGTCGGGCGTGACATGTATCTTCTCATACATCTCATAACTGCCATCGCGACGGCACAGGAAGCCTACGTTATAGAGGTTGCCGTCGCGCTGCAAAGGCATACTCCCGGTGATGATATTGATGTTGTAGCTGATGGCCAACTGTAAGAAACGGTCGCGTATCTCATCGGTGTAACCGGCCAGTCCGCGAATGGCCTGCGACTCGCTCAGGTTGTTGAACTCTGCCATCAACGGTGCATTGAAATATTCGGGGAAAAGGATGAAATCGCTTTTATAACCGGAAACAGCGTCTACGAAGAACTCTATCTGTTCGAACAAGTCGTCGATAGTGCGATAGCCACGCATCTGCCATTGCACCAGTCCGACCCTGACCGTGGTTTTGGCCGGAAGCGTCTCTGAGGTTTCGGGCTGATAATAGATATTGTCCCACTGGAGCAGGCAAGCGTAATGTTTGGACTCCTCGTCGTTGGGCAAGTAGTTGGTCATGACCTTACGCACGTGGAAGTCGTTGGAAAGCTGGAAGGTCAGCACGGGGTCGTATATCTCACGTTTGCGCACCTGTTCGATATACTCCTTCGGCCTCATCTTGTCGGCGTATTTATGATAGTTCGGAATACGGCCGCCGAACATGATGGCCTTCAGGTTCAGCTTTTCGCACAGTTCCTTGCGGTACTCATACATACGGCGTGCCAAGCGCAGGCCGCGGTAGTCGGGATGGATGAACACCTCGATGCCATAAAGGATATTCCCCTTGGGATTATGCGTGCTGAACGTCTCATTTCCCGTAACCTTAGCGTATGTATGGTCTCCCTTCACCAAATCATAATCCACGATAATGGAAAGGGCACAACCGATAATCTTGTCATCGGCTACCGTCACCACCTGCCCTTCGGGGAAGATGCGTAACAACGTCTCTATCTGTTCATGGGTCCAAAACACATCGCTGCCGTCCGAATATACACGACGGAACGACTGGGCCAACTGTCCGTAATCTTCTATCTGGAGCGGACGTACCTGAATTTTTGTGATACTTTGATTTTCCATTTGTTCGTCATATTTCACGCCCGCAAAGTTACAGCTTATTTCAAGGCCTTGTTCTCCATCCGACGGAAAAGTAAGCCGTTCCTTCATTTTTTATGCGTCCGAAAGCCTTTCACGGAAGAAAACAGCTCTCTTTTTCGGAAAAAATAGCGAACTTTGCAGTCTATGTTTACCGTCATATTCATTTTATGGGGCAGCGCTACGGTGGGATACCTCCTGCGCCGCCACCCGATACCCGGCCTCGAACGGCTGATGACCTATACCGTATGGGGATTGCTCTTCCTGATGGGCGTGGAAGTCGGAGGAAATCCGACACTGATGCAGGCCTTGGACCGCTTGGGATGGGAAGCCCTTATCCTCACGTTGTGCACAGCCTTAGGGTGTGCCTTGGCAGCGGCAGCATT
>ULUI01085892.1_pt1 | contig 10377 bp, 6 predicted proteins | sample 1958371 | NCBI WGS metagenome assembly ULUI01 (sample SAMEA4835756, study PRJEB28245) | human gut metagenome | biome: gut microbiome; material: fecal sample | place: Denmark | collected 2008
GGTGGTGTTGTAACGACGAATAAGCAGACGTATATTAAGAAATAACATTTTTACACCCGATAAGGTATGATTCAAAGGGAATTAGAATAAAATATACCTTATCGGGTGTATTTTGTATATAAAAGAACGCAGAGGAAGGAGTGAAACGCTCCAACCTCTGCTTTTTTCATGCAATGGATTATAACATATATTTCCGCATCCAGTAGTCGACCTGGAGCAGGTAGGCAATCATCTGTGGTCCGGCCATGAGCTGACCGAACCAAGGCTTTCCATATTCCTTTGGCTCGTCGAGGAACTTTAGCACCGCAGGGATATTCAGATAGCTCCGGAGCGGCGATGCGGTGTCGGTGACGACTTCGCGCAGGCGGTTCGCAAGCACACGTTCGTATTCCGGGTGATAGGTCTTCGGGTAAGGACTTTTCGGACGGTTCATGATCGTGTCCGGCAGGTATTTGGCGGCACAGGCACGGAGCAGGCTCTTCGGGACGCCGTCCTTGGCTTTGATCGACCAAGGAACATTGAATACATAGTCGATGACACGGTAATCGGCGAATGGCACTCTGGCTTCGAGTCCGTGTTGCATGGACGTGCGATCCATCCGGTCGAGGAGTGTCTGCATGAACCAGCGGATATTCAGATAGGCAATCTGGCGTTTCTTCGTATCGAGTGGAGATTCCTCCGGCAGGATATCGACTTCGGAGAGTGTTGTGCGGTATGCTCTGGCGATATATTTTTCCATCTGCATGCTGGCGGCAAATTCCGGATGGAGCAGGGATTTGCGGAAGGAGATGTCCATCGTCCATGGGAAGGTGGTTGATTGCAGCATGGCGTCACGGTGAAACCACGGATAGCCGCCGAAGATCTCATCGGCACATTCACCGGTCAACGTGACCTTGTGGTGTTTTGCAACCTCCCCACAGAAATATAACAGCGACGAATCGACATCTGCCATCGTTGGCAGACACCGGCTGTCGACGGACGCTTCGAGCAGATCGGCAAGCTGCGTGTAGGAACACGTCAGGTAGATATGATCCGAGTGCAGATAGTCTTTCATGATATCAACGTAAGGGCGGTCTTCACTCGGCTGGAAGCTGTTCGCCTGAAAATAAACGGCATTGTCGGTATAATCGAAGGAGTACGTCGTAAGAGGTGTATCCTCCGGCAGGAAATGGCTGCAGACGGCGGATACATACGAGGAGTCCACGCCACCGGAAAGCAGGGTGGAGATCGGAACGTCGGACACCATCTGCATACGGATACTGTCTTCAAGCAGGTATGAGGTTTTCTCTACCGTTTCCTCGTAGCTGTCGGTGTGCGGGTGGCTCTCAATCCGGTAGTATAGCCGGGATGTCATATACTGCGGCGAGTAGGTCAGATATTCGCCGGGCTTGATCTCTTTGATCCCGGAGAATACACCTTTGCCGTACGTCTTCGCCGGTCCGAGGGAGAAGATCTCGTTGAAGCTGTTCATGTCGATGCATGGACGCACGCGCGGGTATTCAAACAATGTATCAATCCTCGAGGCGAACACGAGTGTATCGCCGGTCTTCGTATAATAAAGTGGTTTGACACCGAAGCGGTCACGGTAGAGGTAGAGTGTATTTCGCATGCTGTCGTAGATGGCGATTGCGAAGATACCGTTTAATTCTTTGACAAAGCCCGGTCCGTAATGACAGAACGCAGCGATGATGACTTCCGTATCGGAGTTTGTTTCAAAGGTATAGTTTTTCCGGAGCAGTGTTTTCTTTACTTCCTTGTAGTTGTAGATCTCGCCGTTATATACAATATAGTAGGTGTTTCCGTCCTTCGTATAAGACATGGGCTGTCTGCCATTTTCGAGATCAATGATAGACAGGCGTGTGTGCGCAAGGCAGCACGAATTTATGATGGTATGACCGTAGGTGTCCGGCCCGCGGTGGTTCATCGTATTGATCATACGGGACAGTGTATGAAAGTTTTGCTTGGGATTTTCCGCATAGTTCTGGTCTGGGTTAAAGTAGCCCGCAATGCCACACATACAGATGCTCCTTCACACTTTTTCTTATTATATTCATTTTCTGCAAGGTTGTTTCGTATAATGTACAAATTAGAGGCGGACGGAAATTGTAATTATACTGTATGAATTATCTACGACAGTATATTGTTACAATTTCCGGCGTATTCTATCTAAGTTGCACTAGATAGAAACGCAAAAAGGAGAGGAAATGAAGAAAAAGATTATATGTGCGATTCTGACACTGATCATGATGCTTTGCATAGTTTGTCCGGCTGCGTATGCGGAAACAGAGGATGCGCTTGCAATCCAGTCGAAATCGGTGTTACTGATGGAATTAGAGAGCGGGACGGTACTTTATGAGAAGAATGCGGATGAGATGCTGCGCCCGGCATCGGTGACGAAGGTCATGACATTGCTTTTGATCTTCGAGGCGTTAGAACGCGGAGATATCGCGCTGGACGATACGGTTGTCGTGACTGAGCACGCGGCGTCGATGGGCGGCTCACAATGCTTCTTCGAGGCAGGCGAGGAACAGACGGTGCAGGATATGATCAAATGCATCGAGGTGGCCTCCGGTAACGATGCGGCAGTGGCGATGGCAGAGCATCTGGCAGGTTCGGAGGCAGCGTTTGTCCAGAAGATGAACGAGCGGGCGAAGGAGCTTGGTATGGAGCATACGCATTTTGACAATGCATGCGGGCTGGAGGTTGAGACACATCTGACGTCGGCGCGGGATATCGCGATCATGTCCAGACAGCTTTTGCTTTATCATCCGGATATCCTTACATATTCGACGATCTGGATGGATTCCATCACACATAAGACCAGACGGGGCGAATCACAGTTTGATCTTGCGAATACGAACAAATTCCTGAATCTCTACACAGGGGCAAACGGACTGAAAACCGGATATACATCGCAGGCGAAATACTGTATGTCTGCGACGGCGACGCGGGATGGCGTGACGTTGATCGCAGTTGTGATGGGAGCGGAGACGAAGGAGATCCGGAACAGTGAGGCAATGAAGCTGCTTGATTACGGATTCGCACAGTGCCGTCCATATGTGGATACTGAAGTCATGCCGGAGGATCTGCAGATCCCGGTGCAGAATGGTACCTGCAAATCGGTGACGGTAAAGCCGGTGGAACAGCACACGATCACGCTTGTAGCGACGAACCCGGATCAGATTGAAAAACAGGTGATCGCCTATGAAAATCTGAAAGCACCGATACAGGAAGGGGATGCGGTCGGTGTTGTGCAGTATTCCTGCAACGGAACGTGTATCAGCGAAGTGATCCTGTATGCAGAGCGGTCGGTGCCGAAGCTTGACTTAAAATACAGCTTATCGGAGATTGCAGGAAGAATATTTATGGCGAAATAACTGAAGATAGGGTATAATAAAGCCATGAGTATGAATTTTCAGATAGTGCGTTACAATTTTATCAGTCAGAAAGTCCGGAAACCATTACGCATTGTGATGATCGCTGATCTGCACAATCAGGTATATGGTCTGGAGAACACGGATCTTCTTACCGCGATTGACACGGAGCAGCCGGATATTATTTTACTGCCTGGCGACATGATCGTCTGTCGGAAGAGCGAACGGAAGAATAACAGGGTGACAGCGGACACGATCCGGAAGATGACTGAAATTGCACCGGTTTATTATTCCTATGGAAATCATGAGCGCGGATTGCTTGAATGCGTGCGGGAGACCGATGGTATCTGGCAGGAATACAGCCAGCATCTCAAAGGTGCACATCATCTGCATATGCTGGTAAATGCACATGAATTTTTAGAGCCTTGGAATGTCTGCCTGTATGGCTTGGATCTGCCCCGGGCGTATTATAAGCGGCTGATCAAGAAACCGCTACGGGAAGATGTGCTTACCAGCATGCTTGGGAAGATGCAGCCGGATCACTGCAATGTGCTGCTTGCACACAATCCGGATTATTTTCGGTCATATTGTACACTGCATCCAGACTTGATCGTGTCCGGGCATAATCATGGCGGCATGATACGGATACCGGGACTTGGCGGAGTGATCTCTCCACGGTTACATCCATTTCCGAAGTATGACTATGGGGTGTATGAGAGCACGGATATCAAGACGAAGATGGTTGTGACCGCAGGCTGCGGCATGCATTCGATCCATATCCGGATTAACAACCCGCCGGAGATGGTTGTGATTGATGTAAATAAGATGTAAAATTTCCGCATTTGGTTGCAATCATGCAGTCTATGGGATATGATACAGAAACAGAAATCTGTATACTAAATAAAAAGGACGTAACTATGAGCAGGGGAAAAAAGGATAGAGAAGAAATAACGAATACGGAAGAAGTCAAAGAGACGGAAGTATCAGACGAGATGGAGAAAGCAGAGGATTCGGAGAAAGCAGAGGACGACAAGAAGCCGGAAGAAACGAAAGAAACAGACGATAAGCACGTGAGTCTCTATGTGCAGGAGCCATTTATTGATCCTTCGGTGTATCGGCAACGCAGGAAAAGACGGATTATACGCACGGTGACGATTGCGGTTGTTGCAACATTGCTTGCGGTATATATCGGTGGCGTGCTCTTCCATATGCACCGTTTTGGAGCAAACACGACGATCAACGGCAGAAATGTCGTAGGCAAATCCGTACAGTCTGTGGAGGATATGCTGCTTTCGGATGCGCGGAAATACACACTGGATATCAAGTTCAAGGACAGTGATTTTACTTTCGTACTGGGGGATGCGGATTCTGATGTTGCACTGACGGATTCAGTGGATACACTGTTAAAGAAACATTCACCGTTTCTTTGGTTTGTAAACAGCTTTCACAGTTATGATTATAAGATTGATTATACAGTAAACTGTGACAGGGAAAAGTTGGAAGCCTGCCTGCAGGCATCACCGGCACTGGATCGAGCTTCCATGACAGAATCAAAGGACGCGAAGGTTGTTTTGGAGGATGGCGAGGCAAAGGTCATTCCAGAGGAGACGGGAACGAAGCTTGATACGGCAAAGTTATATGACAAGGTAATAAATGCTCTGAAAAATTATGATACTACACTGGATGTGGAAGCCGAAGAGTGTTATATTCCAGCACATATTCTGGCGGATTCGGAGTCCATTCTGAAAACAAAGGAAGACGCAGATGCATTTGTCGATATCGAAGCCGTGTATGATTTTGGTTCGTATACATATACCATTCCAAAGGAAGAACTTACGAAGATGGCATATGTCAGTTCGGATGGAAGTATCCAGATCAGCAGAAGTAATGTGGAAGCGTATGTCGAAAAATTTAAGGAGAAATTCACGACTGCGGATACTGACCGTGAATTTACGACTCATGATAAGAAGACGATTCTCGTGCATGGCGGGTATTATGGCTGGGTGATCGACGCGGAGACAGAGACGGAGGAGTTGTACGATCTTCTGTCAAAGAAGAAAAGCTTCACGAAGGAACCAGCATGTAAGCGCCGTGGCTATGCACTGTGTGCGCAGAATGATATCGGTTCGACCTATGTGGAGGTTGATCTGACAAACCAGCATGTATATTATTATCAAAATGGCAGATTGAAATGGGACAGTGATTGTGTATCTGGGCAGACACCGGGACACAAGACACCAGGCGGTCTGTATGGTCTTACCTATAAGAAGATGCATGCGACACTGATTGGTGAGGACTATGAGACACCGGTCACATACTGGATGCCGTTCAATGGTGGTATCGGTCTGCACGATGCGAACTGGCGTGGAAAATTCGGTGGAGAAATCTATACCTACAGCGGTTCCCATGGCTGTGTAAATCTGCCGCCATCAAAAGCAGGCGAGTTATATGAGTATGTCGAAGCGGGCATGCCAATCGTATGCTATTGGAGAGATGAAGTCACTTTTGTAAATAAATAGTTCAATTTGCAGGAGGATACGGAATGAAAAAAGAGATAACTTACGGGGAGCTGCAGGCGGCAGCTTCTTATGTGCAGGCACGTCTGCCATATACACCGAAGGTAGCGCTCGTGCTTGGCTCGGGACTGGGCGATTTTGCAGATCGTCTGACGATTGATGCGAAGATCCAATATGGTGAGATCCCACATTTCCCGGTATCGACAGTGGCAGGGCATGCTGGATGTTTCCTGCTTGGAAAAGTCGGGGATTGCCCGGTGCTGATCATGAAGGGACGTGTGCATTATTACGAAGGGTATTCGATGCAGGAGGTTGTGATGCCAGTGCGTGTGATGCACATGCTTGGCGCGGAGATTTTAATTCTTACGAATGCGGCAGGCGGCATGAATCCGTCGTACAAGCCGGGGACGCTGGTACGGATCACGGATCAGATTACGTCGTTTGTGCCATCCCCATTGATTGGAGCAAATATGGAAGCACTTGGTACGAGGTTCCCGGATATGAGTCATGTGTACGACGTAGAGCTTGGAAAAAAGTTGGATTCAGTGGCGAAGGCGCAGGGAATTACTCTGGAAGAAGGCATTTATCTGCAGGCGACCGGACCAAACTATGAGACACCGGCGGAGATCCGCATGTACCGGACACTTGGTGCAGATCTGGTTGGTATGAGTACCGCGTGTGAGGCGATGGCAGCACGGCATGCTGGTATGAAGATCGTTGGTGTATCATGTGTCACGAATATGGCGGCAGGTATGAGCACCGGAGAATTAAACCACAAGGAAGTGCAGGAAACTGCGAATAAGATTGCAGAAGATTTCCAGACACTGATATACAAATTTATTACAGAAATAGGATAAGACAAAATTATGGATAGAAAGATTTTTCACAGATTATTTGAAGAACGAATTGTTATGTTAGATGGTGCAACCGGAAGTAACCTGATGCAGGCAGGCATGCCGGTTGGTGTATGCCCGGAGAAATGGATTCTGGAGCATCCTCAGCACCTGATCAAATTGCAGCGCGCATATATTCAGGCAGGAACAAATATTCTGCTTGCGCCGACCTTTACGGCGAACCGGATCAAGCTTGCCGAATATCATCTCGAGGATAAGATTCGCGAGATGAACATGCAGTTGGTTGACCTGACGCGGACAGCAATCGCACAGGAGAATCATCGTGGATTTATCGCGGGTGATATGACGATGACTGGCAGACAGCTTCAGCCGGTCGGTGATCTGGCGTTTGAGGAACTGGTGGATGTATATAAGGAACAGGCACAGATCCTCGTGGAGGCAGGTGTCGATCTTTTCTTTGTAGAGACGATGATGAGCCTTGCGGAGGCGCGTGCATGCGTGATCGCCATTAAAGAGGTCTGTAATCTGCCAATCATGGTAAGCATGACCTTTAACAGCGATGGAAAGACGTTGTTCGGCTCGACACCAGAGGCGTCTGTTATCGTGCTGCAGTCGCTTGGCATCGATGCGGTTGGCATCAACTGTTCGACTGGACCGAAGGAGATGGAAGCACTGATCAAGCGTATGGTGCGGTACGCAACGATTCCGGTATTTGCGAAGCCAAACAATGGTATGCCGGAGCTGATCGATGGCGAGACGAAATATACAATGACACCGGAGACGTTTGCTGAGTATGGACGCGCTTTGGTGGAAGCCGGAGCGAGAGCCGTGGGTGGCTGTTGTGGTTCGACACCGAAGCATATCGAGATGCTGAAGAAGGTTGTCCGCTCCGTGGAGCCGGAGGCAACGAAACCAGTCTGTACCCGTGTATTATCCAGTGAGAGTGCAGTACAGGAAATCCATCTCGATGGCAATTTTTTAGTCGTCGGGGAACGTATCAATCCGACCGGAAAGAAAAAACTGCAGGAGATGCTTCGTGCAGGAAACATGGATCTGGTTGTACAGATGGCAGAAGAACAGACGGAACGTGGGGCGAAGATTCTCGATATCAATATGGGTATGAACGGCATTGACGAGCTGGAAATGATGAGGCGTGCTGTTTACGAAGTGATTTCTGTGACGAATCTTCCGCTCTGTATTGATTCGAGTCATGTCGAGATTATCGAAGCAGCACTCCGTATCTATCCGGGACGTGCGCTTATTAACTCGATTTCATTAGAAGAGAAGAAATGCCGCCCGCTTATGCGGATTGCAAAGAAATATGGTGCGATGGCGATACTCCTTCCGCTTTCGGACAAGGGCTTGCCGGAGAATCTTGATGAGAAGAAAGAGATTATCCGCCGGTTGCTAGAGATCGCGGACGAGGAAGGCTTGTCACGCGATTCCCTGATCATCGATGGTCTGGTTGCAACGGTTGGTGCAAACCGGATGGCGGCACTTGAAACACTCGATACGATTGCCTATTGTAAGAATGAACTGCAGATTCCGACGATCTGTGGTCTGTCCAATATTTCCTTCGGACTGCCAGAGCGAATCAACGTCAATACCGCATTTCTGACGATGGCGATCGCAAACGGTCTGACAATGGCAATCTGTAATCCGGGACAGGCAATGCTTGTGAATGCGAGCCTTGCGGCAGATCTGCTGCTTGCCAAGGAGAATTCGGATAATATTTATGTGGAAAATGTAGTCGCTTTATCCCAGACCGAACAGACGGCTGCCAAGAATGTGGCAGGTGTGTCCGCAGAAGGAAGCCGTGTCTATCACGATGTTGTAAAGGGTAACAAAGGCAGTATCGTGGAGAATGTAAAGAAGGAATTAGAGTCGGGCAAAGATCCGCAGACAATCATTGATGAGGATCTAATTCCGGCAGTCAACAAGGTTGGCGAGTTGTTTGAACAGAAGAAATATTTCCTGCCACAGCTCATTGCGGGTGCGACAGCGATGGATCTTGCAATCGAATACATCACGCCGCTGCTTCATATCGAAGAGAATGCCAAGCCGAAGGGTACAGTCATTATGGCGACGGTCGAGGGTGATATCCACGATATCGGTAAAAACCTTGTTGTCCTGATGCTGAAAAACTACGGCTACAAGGTTGTGGATTTAGGCAAGGATGTGCCGCTTGACAAGATCATTGCGGCAGCGAAGGAAGAGCATGCCGATATCATCGGATTATCTGCGCTTATGACAACGACGATGATGCGGATGAAGGATGCCGTTGAGTATGTGCGCGCAAATAACCTTCCTTATAAGGTCATCATCGGAGGTGCCGTTGTATCGCAGAATTTTGCAGATGAGATCGGGGCAGACGGTTACTCTAAGGATGCAAACGAGGCGGTAAAGCTTGTTGACAAACTATTGACAGACAAGTAACAAAGGGTTAAAATAGCAGATAATAATTTTTGACGAAATAATAGGAGAAAGGTGGAACATTTTATGAAAAAAATGGTCTTATCCCTTTTGGTAGATAATACATCCGGTGTACTGAGCCGTGTGTCCGGAATGTTTAGCCGTAGAGGATATAATATTGACAGCTTATCAGTTGGCGTGACAGAGAATCCAAGATATTCCCGTATGACGGTTGCCGTGAGCGGCGATGATCGTATTTTGAGCCAGATCAAAAAACAGCTTCTGAAGCTGGAGGATGTCTGCGAGATTACGGAACTGAAAGATGGAGAGTCTGTATGCCGTGAACTTCTGCTTGTCAAGATCAAGGCAAGTCTGGAAGAGAGACAGCAGATTATTTCCCTGACGGATGTATTCCGTGCAAAGGTTGTTGATGTATCAACGGATTCCGTTATGATAGAGATTACAGGAAATGTCAACAAGATTGAAGCATTTATCTCGCTTCTGGATGGGTTCGAGATTTCCGAGATGGTACGTACAGGCTTGACAGGTCTTACAAGAGGCGCTGTAAGCGGAAACTAAGGTCATTACTTACGATTAAGTAGTAACGATAAATATTTTTTACAAAATCAGGAGGATATGATAATGTCAGCAAAGATTTTTTATCAGGAAGATTGTAATCTGTCACTGTTGGATGGCAAGACAATTGCAATCATCGGCTATGGTAGCCAGGGTCATGCACATGCTTTGAACTTGAAGGACAGCGGATGCCACGTCATCATCGGTCTTTACGAGGGAAGCAAGTCATGGGCTAAGGCTGAGGCACAGGGATTTGAAGTATATACATCTGCAGAAGCAGCAAAGCGTGCAGATATCATCATGATTCTGATCAACGATGAGTTGCAGGCAGGCCTTTACAAGAACGATATTGAGCCGAACCTTGAGCCGGGCAACATGCTTATGTTCGCACATGGTTTCAATATTCACTTCAACCAGATCATTCCACCTAAGGATGTCGATGTAACAATGATTGCACCTAAGGCACCTGGTCACACAGTACGTAGTGAGTATCAGGCTGGCAAGGGTACACCTTGTCTGATCGCTGTATATCAGGATGCAACAGGTAAGGCTCAGGATCTTGCACTTGCTTATGGTCTTGGAATCGGTGGAGCAAGAGCTGGTATTCTTGAGACAACATTCAGAACAGAGACAGAGACAGACCTC
>ULUI01032370.1_pt1 | contig 10362 bp, 10 predicted proteins | sample 1958371 | NCBI WGS metagenome assembly ULUI01 (sample SAMEA4835756, study PRJEB28245) | human gut metagenome | biome: gut microbiome; material: fecal sample | place: Denmark | collected 2008
CCCACTGTTTTTCGGTGTAACCTTTCACGAGCCGTTCGTAGATGTCGATGCCGACCAGCGAGATGGCCTGTTCTTCGAGGTTGCGGGGCTGCGAAATGCCTGCTTCGTGACGCTGACGGTCGATCATCTCCGCTGCCTGGGCGGGCGTGGTAACGCCCCACATGGCGTAAAAAGTGTTCATGTTGAAAGGCAGGTTGTAGAGCTTGCCCTTGTAGTTGGCCACCGGGGAGTTGATGTAGTTGTTGAATTCGACGAAGCGGTTCACGAACTCCCACACTTCGCGGTTGGAGGTGTGGAAGATGTGGGCGCCGTATTTGTGGACGCGGATGCCTTCGCGCTCCTCGCAGTAAGCGTTTCCGCCCGTGTGGGGCCGTCGGTCGATGACCAGCGCTTTCTTACCGGACCGTGCGGCCCGGTAAGCTGCGACTGCGCCGAAAAGTCCGGCTCCGACGATCAGGTAATCGTATTTCGACATGATGCAGCGGGTTTATATGTGAATCAATTGGGTAAGGCGTCGAAGCAGCCTGCCGGAGAGAGCTCCGAGGGCGAAGACCCACCGGCTGCGGGCTGCGACTTTCCGATCCCGGCGGTCGGTGAGAAACGCGGGGTCGAAGGTCGAAAGATACTCTTTGCGGGCATTGCGGGCCGCTTTCGCGGCAATATGCAGCTCCTCGTTCGTTTTCGACGCCGCGACCGCTTCGCAGCATTGTTGTAACCGGATGCGGGCTGCGACATAACGCCCTTCCGGGGTAGGTGCGGCCTGTAGGAAAAGGTCGTGTAGCTGGCGGGAAACACGGAGAATCAGCTCCGTCGGCTTGCGTTTTTTGGAGAGGCCGCTGCCGAGGACTCGGTAGTGGTAGGGCGTTTTTTCGTTGATGACGATGCGCGAAACGTGGGGAATGTATTGCAGGAGGAAGATTTCGTCTTTCCGGTGCGAGAGCCCCTCGATGAAGCGGAGCCCGTTCTCGTCGATGATCCGTTTGACCAGCAATTTATTGACGGTGAATCCCAGCATGTCGTGCCGCCGCAGGGCGACGATGGCTTCCGTGCAGGCTTGGCCCTGTACGTCCATGGCAGGCGCTGTCAGCCGCCGGTCCGATTTGCCTTCCCGGTGTTGCAGGATGCCTGTCACGGGCAGCGTATGTTCGTCCATGCCTGCTTCGACGAATTGTTGCAGGTAGTCTGCATCGACCCAGTCGTCGGGATCGCAGAAGGTCAGGTATTCGCCCCGGGCGTGTTCGATACCCGCGTTGCGGGCCGTGCTCAATCCTCCGTTGGGTTTGTGGACGACCCGGATCCGGGAGTGTTCCCTGGCATAGCGGTCGCAGATTTCGCCCGAGGAGTCCTTGCTGCCGTCGTCGATGAGCAGGATTTCGTAATCCTGGAAACTTTGCTGCAACAGGCGGTCCAGGCTGGTGCACAAGTAGGCTTCCATGTTGTAAATCGGAACGATGACGGTGATGAGCATTTGTGTCGGGGTAAAGGTTAAACCTTACAAAAATAACTCTTTTTTCCCATTTCCGGTGCAATTTGCATCCGGAAATGGGAAGTATCGCTCCAATGCGGTATTTTTAGAGGGCTGTCCGGTCGTTGCCGGATCGATTCCCGGCGAATTTAGCGGGAGAAACTGCGGGGAAGATCTTTGAACACCTTGTGCCAGAACATTATCATCCGGGGATGACGGTAGCGCTCCCGCCAGGCGAGGCGGACCGAGAGATAGGGCTCCTCGTTCCAGTGGCTGCCGGCGGCTTTGCGGATCCGCAGCAGGTGTTTGCCCGCGATCGAGAGGCGGCAGATCAGGGGCGGGTCTATGAGTCGGAAGGTTTCTTCGAGGATGCGGAGCGTTTCGATGTGCTTGCGTCCCGTGACGATCGATTCTGCGGTGGTGTTGCTGTCATGTACCCGGTAGTAGTTGAGGGGTTCGGCAAGATAGACGACATTTCCCCCCCCCGATACGATCTGTATCCAGAACAGCCAGTCGCCGCAATAACGGTATTGGGTGTAATTGTCGTCCGCAGGGAGCGCACTGCGCCGCACCAGTGCCATTCCTGCGTTGTAGATGGTGTTCCTCGGGCAGAGAAAACGGTAGAGGAAGAAACGGCTGCCGAATCGGATCTGTTTGTGTTTGGGATATTTGACGGGCGCCTCCTCCCGTATGGTCCGGGAGTGGGAATCGACGATATAGCTGCTGGTGAAAACTATGCTGCAATCCGGACGGGTGTCGAGAATCCGGACGCACCGTTCCAGAAAACAGGGAGAGGAAAAGTCGTCGCTTTCGGCGATCCACACGTAATCGCCCGTGGCTTTCGACAACCCCTTTTTCCACTGTTTGAAAGGTGATCCGCTGTTCCGTTCATTATAGAAAATGCCGGAAACTTTGGGGTGATTGCGGTATCGTTCGAGAATTTCACGGCTGCCGTCTGTCGAACAATCGTCGAGCAGAATCAGTTCGAAGTCCTGAAACGTTTGTTGCAGAATACTTTCGATACGCTGCTCGAGATAGGGAGCATGACAGTAGTTGGGAACAATGACCGAAACGGTGGGCATGCGAAAAATATATTATGTATTTAATCCGCTTGCAAAGATAGCGGTTTGAACTGAAATATTGCTTGTGCAGGTCATTAATCTTAAATTTATGATTTTTGCCGATCGGATTTCGGAATGTTTTTAATTTCGGCGACTTTTGGGCAGGAGTTGTGGGCGAAGGACGGCAAGGTGTGCTTCTTCTATATCGGGAGCCGCTGCCTTGCGTCGAGATAAACGGTCTTTGCATTGCTCCGTTGCGCATCCGGTTCGAATCGGGATTCCCGGTCTTTGTACCGGAGCCGTGGAGTGCAAAATAAAAAGTGACCTGTTACAGTTGTTTTCGGTAGTGGATAGGGAATTGATTTCGCTTCGCCTGTCTTCAAACGTCACGACTCGGCGGCTCGAACGGAGTTCGTCCGGGTCTCGCTGCTCCGTTTGTTCGAATGGGGTTCTCCTCCCCTTGTCCCGTTGCTCCGGAGAGTCAGTAATAAAAAAAGCGACTGTTACAGTCGCTCTTGGTAGTGGATAGGGGATTCGAACCCCTATGTCGTGCGTGAGAGGCACGTATCCTAACCCTTAGATGAATCCACCGTTGAAATTTGGTGTTGCAAAGGTAATACGATGTTTTGAATTTACAAATTTTTTTTCGTGAAAACTGTTGTTTTTTTTCTCGGGCCGTTTGTTCGTCCGTCTTTTTATGTACATTTGTAGAAGATAGGATGTACTTGGGCATAACCCGATTATATGCGGTTCTGCATGGGACATTCGTTATATCTTGTTTAGAAAAAATTTCGGATTCGTATGAAACGTGTGATTCTCCTTTTTCTTGTTTTTGCCGGATTGACTTTCGGATCGTGCCGCCGGCAGACCGTGATGCCGCAATTCGATATCGTGGTGACGGATACCGTAGCGGTACGCGGCGGAATACCCTGTCGCTTCCAGTATGCCTTTACCTCGATCGCCAATGCCGACGAAGCTCCGGCATTGCAGGCGATCCAGGAATCCAATATGCTCTATTTCTTCGGACTGGAGCATTTCCAGGGCGGGGTGCAGGAGGCTGTCGATCTATCTATCGGGCAGTTCATGGACGAGTATATCGGTACCCTGGATGAGTCGGTACCCCAGTGGGAAACCGAAATGGAGATGGCGGTCGAGTCCGAGGCCCGTGTGGTGGATACGTTGCTGGTCTATACGATTTCGAGTTCGAACTATACGGGCGGTGCGCACGGTATGTACAGCATCAATTGCCATAATTATTCCATTGCGGGCGGTTATGAGCTGGCTTTGTCCGACTTGTTCGATGCGGCACGACAGGAGGCTTTGATCGGGTTGATCCGCAACAAGCTTTACGAACAGTTCGGTGTCACGGGGGACGAAGGTCTGGTGGCGCAGGGATTTTTTCCCGAATACATTTCCACGACCGAGAATTTCGAAGTGACCGAGGACGGCATTACGTTTTACTATAATCCTTACGACATCGGATGCTATGCCCTGGGCGGTGTCGAGGTGCATATCACGCGCGAGGAGATGCAGGGGTTGTGACAGGATGTGGGCGTGCGGCTCTCCGGCGGTAGTCGTCGGATGAAACCGGTATAAAAAATGGAGGCGACAAGATATCTTGTCGCCTCCTCCCATCAAAAATTAACCCTAAAATTATCCCTTTCCAAGAATGTCCGAAAGATAGCAATCGAGATAATACAGATCTGCATCGTCGCCGATCACTTCGTTCTTCATCAGTTCTTCGTCGGAGATAGACCTTGATGTATCCGTTTTGTCGTTTTCAATCATAGGAGGCCCTTTTAGTATTTCTTCTTTCGTTACATTAAAGAAACGGTGGCCTCCGGGCTTTATTGCATACGGATTAAGATAAAATAAGTTCTTTTTCCCTAATCATGCGCCGCAGGTTGATAAGTGCATAGCGCATGCGTCCCAGCGCTGTGTTGATGCTTACGCCGGTTTGCTCGGCGATCTCCTTGAAACTCATACCGGAGTAGTAGCGCATCATCACCACCTCGCGCTGCTCCTCCGGAAGCAGTTCGATCAGGTTGCGCACGTCGCTTTCGATTTGCGAGGAGATCAATTCATCTTCGATCGTCTTTTCCGCGAAACGCAGCGATCCCAGTACGTTGTAGCCGCTTTCGCTTTCATTGACCTGCTTGTTCTGCTTGCAGGCGCGGAAGTGGTCGATCACCTGGTTGTGCGCGATACGCAGAACCCACGAAAGGAACTTGCCGTTGTCGGTGTAGCGGCCTTCGTCGATGACGCGTATGACTTTGATGAATGTTTCCTGGAAGATGTCGTCCGCTGCGTCGTTGTCCTTGACCATCATGTAAATATAGTCCCGAACCCGACGCTTGTGGCGCTCGATCAATTTGGAAATGGCACTCTGATCACCCGAACGATAATTATTAAGCAAGTGCTGGTCGCTTAATACTTGAATGTTCATACTCTTTTCTCCTGAATTAGTTATTAAGAGTAGAATGTTTCGATAGGCAATCCTTTAAGTTGTTAAATTACTGTTTTTTGATATACCGAATACTTGTTTCGGCATCTTTTGTGTCGGAAAGGTAGAAATAATTATCCAAAAAAACAAACTTTTTAGATTTCTATTTTTCCGGCAGGGTGTCGATGAATTAACAATAACTATGCCAAAAATAAAATCTATCAGATATTTTTATCTTTCTCCGGAGCTGAAGATGAAAGTTTTTCAGTTTCGATCGGTTCTACATGAATGGAAATGAGTGTGTTGGGGCCGAATCGCTCTTTGAGCCGGCGTTCGATATCGACGGTCAGTTGATGGGAGCGGAGCACGCTCATCCGAGGATCGACGCGGATATGGGCTTCGATGGCGACGGTGGCTCCGATACGGCGTGTGCGCAGATGGTGCGGTTCGGTCACCTCCTTCGAGTGGGTCAGGATGTTCAGTATCTCCTGCTCGGTTGCGGCGGGAAGGGCGTGTTCGAGCAGTTCTCCGAGGCCGCTTCGCAGCAGGTCGAACGCGATCTTGAAGATAAAGACCGAAACGACGAGGGCTGCCAGCGGATCGGCGATGCGCCACTTGTCGCCCAGAAAATAGGCGAGCCCGATACCCGTCAGGGTGCCGATCGACGAAAGTGCGTCGCTGCGGTGGTGCCAGGCGTTGGCTACGACGCTCGGACTGTCCGTCTGACGTCCCACACGAACGGTATAGCGATACAGGACCTCTTTGGCGACGATCGAAATTGCGGCGGCGATCAGGGCGATCGCGCCCGGTCGTCCGATTATTTCTCCGGTCAATACCAGACGGATATTGTGGATGCTGTCGGCCAGAATGCCTCCGCCGACGGCGATCAGGGCCAGGCTGATGAGGATGGAGGCCAGGGTTTCGTACTTGCCGTGTCCGTAGTTGTGGCCGGCGTCTTCGGGTTTGGAGGAGATCCGGGCGAAGATCAGCACGATGACATCGGTCGCCAGGTCCGATATCGAGTGCACGGCATCGGCGATCATGGCTCCGCTTCGGCCGAGGATGCCGGCCGCGAGGTTCAGGAGGGAGAGGGCGATATTGACGACCATTCCGATCCAGGTTACCCGGTAAATTTTTCGGGTGCGTTCCGTGGGTTGATTCATGTCCGGTTGCTGTTTGCTCCGGGCGGTGTCGTACCCGGATGTAGGTTATCCTTGCATTTTCCGCTCCACGACAGGATGTCGAGCCGGATAATCTCTGTCCGGTGGAAAGACTTTTCGACATATTGCCTGCCGATTGTCTTGTACTCCGGGGAATATTTGCCGATCAAATGGTCCAGGGCCCTCCGACGTTCCTCCGCTGTGAGCCCCGTGCGGGCCCGGCAGTCGAGCAGGATGCTTTCGTAGAAGGTCGTAAACCGCGCGGGCAGCACCTGCGTTTTGCCGACGATGCAGAAAGTGACGCGGTCGCACTCCCGGAGGCAGTGCAGCTTGCGTCCTTCGGGGGCGCAGTGGATGTAGATCGCGTCGGCTTCGTCCCAGACATAGTTCAGGGGCACTCCGTAGCCGCCGCCTTCGGGACGCTGCATGCAGAGTATGCCGTATTCGCCCCGCCGCAACAGCTCCGTCGCCTCCGGTTGGTCGAGCAGGCGGTCCTGCCGGCGGACTGAATCGTTTTGATAGTTCATGACCTGTTTCCTGCAAAAACGAAGACGGACACTTCTCTGAATGGCATCCGTCTTCGTTGTGATAATTCGGTATCGACAGCGTTTAGTAGCTGCGGGCGAAAAGTACGCGGCGATGCGACGGTTTGCCGCTGAATACGCATTTGCCCTCCTCCTCGACCGCATCCATCGGGATGCAGCGGATCGTGGCTTTCGTAGCGTCCTTGATCGCCACTTCGGTTTCGACCGTCCCGTCCCAGTGGGCCGAGATGAAGCCGCCCTTGTTTTCCAGCACATCGACGAATTCGTCCCACGTGTCCACTTTGGTAATCATCGAATTGCGGTAGTCGAGCGCCTTGCGGAAGATATTCTGCTGGATTTCGTCCATCAGGGCCGCCACCCGGTCGGTGAGTCCCTCCTGGGGAACTGTTTCCTTTTCGAGCGTATCGCGCCGGACCAGTTCGATCGTGCCGTTCTCCAAGTCGCGGGGGCCGAGAGCCAGACGTACGGGGACGCCCTTGAGCTCGTATTCGGCGAACTTGAAGCCCGAGCGGACGTTGTCGCGGTCGTCGATCTTCACGGAGAGTCCCTTCGACTTGAGCTCTTCGGCGATGGTGCGAAGACGTTCTACGATCTGCCGCATCTGCTCCTCTCCTTTATAAATAGGTATCAGGACGACCTGAATCGGGGCGAGTTTCGGAGGCAGCACCAGGCCGTTGTTATCCGAGTGAGCCATGATGAGCGCTCCCATCAGACGGGTCGAAACACCCCAGGAAGTGGCCCATACGTATTCGAGTTTGCCCTCCTTGTTGATGTATTGTACGTCGAATGCCTTGGCGAAGTTTTGGCCCAGGAAGTGCGACGTGCCGCTCTGGAGGGCCTTGCCGTCCTGCATCAGCGCTTCGATCGTGAGGGTATCGACCGCACCGGCGAACCGTTCGTTCGGCGATTTGTGACCGACGATTACCGGTACGCCCATCCACTCCTCGACGAATTTTTGGTAAACGTGGATCATCCGGGTAGCCTCCTCGATGGCCTCCTCCTTCGTGGCATGGGCCGTGTGGCCCTCCTGCCAGAGAAATTCCGCCGTGCGCAGGAACAGGCGGGTACGCATCTCCCAGCGTACGACGTTCGCCCACTGGTTGCAGAGGATCGGCAGGTCGCGGTAGGACTGGATCCAGCCCTTGTAGGTATTCCAGATGATCGTTTCCGAGGTGGGACGGACGATCAGCTCCTCTTCGAGTTTGGCATCGGGATCGACCACGACGCCCTTGCCCTCGGGATCGTTTTTCAGGCGGTAGTGGGTGACCACGGCGCACTCCTTGGCAAAGCCTTCCACGTGGTCGGCCTCTTTCGAGAAGAACGACTTGGGGATGAAGAGCGGGAAGTAGGCGTTCTGGTGTCCCGTGTCCTTGAACATCTTGTCCAGGGCCGCCTGCATTTTCTCCCAGATGGCATAGCCGTAAGGCTTGATTACCATGCAGCCGCGTACGGCCGAATTTTCGGCTAGACCAGCCTTGACCACCAGGTCGTTGTACCATTGCGAGTAGTTGTCCTCGGCTTTGGTTACGTCTTTAAGTTCCTTTGCCATATCTTATTTATTTTTTAACTTCCGGGAATCGTGTCACCGGCTTCGGAGCCGGCGTATGTCGGTTAGTCGGCAAAATTAACGATTTATGCAGAAATTCGCAACTGCGCTCCGATAAATCTTGAATTTGCCCGCTGCGAGGGGCGGGTCGCTTTGATCCGTCGGCCGAAGATGCGATGGCTCGTTTTGCGTTTCTGAAGTCGGTGCGTTTTCTGCGCTGGCCCGAAATCCGGTTCTTCCCGGATAAAAAACGACAGGACCTCCCGTGCCGGAGGTCCTGCCGTTGCGATATGTCGTGCGAAACTAAAAGCGGAAGCTGAGGCTCAGGGCCGCGAAGTGGCGCTTGAGTTTGGTATTGTAGATGCCGCTGCCGTTTATGCCGCTCGGAGATTCGAAATAGTAGAGGTTGTAGTCCGTCTGCTCGGTCGAGGAATAGTTGTAGGCCAGGTCCAATGCAACGCCCGGAGAGAGTAAAAATCCCAAACCGGCCGAATAGTAGAGCATCTGCTTGGTCATGGGGGCTGCTGAAACTTGCTCTTCGTCCTGCAGCATGGACCCCATGTAGCCGAAACCGCCCCGGATCGCCAGGAACGGCAGCGGTTTGAACTCCGCGCCTATGCGGACGATATTGGCGCCTTTGTACCAGGATCGGAACGTGTCGTTATAGATTTCGTTGCCGCCACCCCCAGGATTGTTTTTCATCCGCATCCCGTTGTACCAGTCGCGCTCGTAGTCCACGGAGATCAAACCCCGGTTGCCGAAAGCGTAGGAGATGCCGAACATCAGGCGGGCCGGCGTGGTGAACTCCCAGTTGTAACCGCCCGTATCTTCCAGTACGGGAGAGAGGGCGTTCGTATATTGGTTGCCGTCGGGACCGGGTTTGAGGCCGTCGGGGTCGCTCGGGTTATTGACATGCACCCCGGAATCGGTGTAGGCCTGATAGGTACGGTCGATCCAGTAATAGGTCGGGGTGTGGAACGCGAAGCCGATTCGCAGGTTCTGAATGGGCCGGTAGATCATGCCGAGCTTGAAATTGACCCCTGCGCCGTCCAGGATGACTTCCTGGTTGAAGTTCGAATAGAGCAACTGGTAGTCCAGGTTCGGATCGGTGCCGTTGCCGGGATAGACGTAATCTTCTCCGTAATAGTATGTTTTGCGTTGGTGGAGGGATTGGATGCCCAAGGTGGCGCCGATATAGAACTTGTTGTTCAGGTTAAGTCCTGCCGAAATGTCGTATTCTCCCACCGAGCCGCTGCTTACGACCGTCGTATAATTGCCGATATCGACGTTGTTGCCGATCCAGGTCGGCCGCCACTTGCCACCGATTTGATCCGTAAATCCTGCCTTGTATCCGAGGATCGAACCCCAGAGGCGGGGATTGAATTTGCTCCAGTTGAAGCCGCCGGTGATCTGATCCCTGTTGATGCCGCTGTATTGCAGCATGTCGGAGAAAACGTCGGCGATCGAACTGACATTTCCCTGTGTATAATAGGAGTATTGGTGGTTGAGGTCCTGCAGGCGGTTGTAGCCGAAACCGATATTGACGCTCACGAGCGGGCCCGATCCTTCGTAAACATTGGCCGTGAAGCCGAAATTGCCGATCGAAAATCGGTTTTTGCCGTTGGAGTTGAATGCCGGAGCGTTGTTTTCCGCTCGTGCGAAACTCATCAGAGGCGTGATCGAAATTTCGTTGCGCCGGTACATGCCCAGACCTGCCGGGTTGATAGCCATGGACGTAAGGTCCGCCCCGAGGGAGGTGAAAGCACCTGCCATGGCCATCGACCGCGCCGTTCCGAGGCTGAAAGTCGTTTGCGAGAGTTCGAAGAGGTCGGACGGGGTGACGATGTCACGGTCCATCAATAAACCTCCGGAGTTTTGAGCCGACACCGGGGCGGTTGCGAACAAGGCCGCCGAAAGCAGCGCTAAAAATCCGAGATGTTTCATAGCAAAAAATCGTTGTGTTGTTTTTCGTTTCCGGCGTTCGGGGGCGCAGGGGCGGAACTGATCGCTGTTGTCGGCCGAAACCGGTCGTTGCTCTCATATTCGTTTGCCGCCTGCGTGTGCATCCTGTGCGCCGTACGTCGAAATTTGTCGAGATAATCGTTTAACGGCCGTAAGAGTTGCGTCCGCTGCTGTTTCCGC
>ULUI01001212.1_pt1 | contig 10345 bp, 8 predicted proteins | sample 1958371 | NCBI WGS metagenome assembly ULUI01 (sample SAMEA4835756, study PRJEB28245) | human gut metagenome | biome: gut microbiome; material: fecal sample | place: Denmark | collected 2008
ACTTATACGCATTGGCATGAACTGGACATTCATTGCCATGTGGGAACTATCGGTGCCGTATTCGACTTCTTTGCCGGTACTTACCAACGTGCCCCGAAGTGGTGGCAGGAACATTCATTGGAATGGCTTTACCGCCTGTTAAAAGAACCACACCGCATGTGGCGCAGATATATTATAGGTAATCCTCTTTTCCTTTGGAACATAGGAAAAGAGAAAATGGCATAAAAAACACAAAACATATTGCTTTGCCGCAAAGATTTTCTACCTTTGCAAAAACAGGTTGCAATATTTAAAATCGATGAGTCATGGCTAACTATATCCGTTTTGACTGGGCTATGAAACGCTTATTGCGCAACAAGGCCAATTTCAGCGTGCTTGAGGGATTACTCACCACTCTGTTAGGTGAGAATATCACCATCCGCGACCTCTTGGAAAGCGAAAGTAATCAGGAAGAGGAGTTCGACAAATACAACCGGGTGGACATGCTTGCAGTGAACTCCCGTGGCGAACTGATTCTCATCGAAGTGCAAAACAACAATGAATATGCCTATTTCCAACGTATGTTGTTCGGAACTTCCAAATTGGTAACGCAGTATATCAACCGTGGAGAAAGTTACGAAAAGGTACGCAAAGTGTACAGTGTAAATATCGTTTATTTCTCTTTGGGGCATGGCAAGGACTTTGTCTATCACGGAAAAACAGAATTCCGTGGCATCCACGAAAATGACTTACTGGAATTGACTCCGTTCCAACGCCAGACCTTTAATGTGGACGAGGTAAGCCAACTCTACCCCGAATATTATATCTTGAAAGTGAACGATTTCAACAAAGTAGCCAAAACGCCGTTGGAAGAATGGATATATTATTTGAATACGGGAAATATCTCGGATACGGCGCATGCACCGGGATTGGCAGAGGTTCGTGAGCGATTGAAAGTGGACAACATGACACAAGGCGAACGGAATGCTTACTACCGGCATCTGGACAACATCGTGATTCTGCGCGACAACATTTACACAGAGCGAGCGGAAGGACGTGCAGAAGGCAGAGCGGAAGGCATAAACATCGGCGAACAAAACAAAGCTTTTGAAATTGCGCGCAAATTGAAACAGAAAGATTATACAATAGTTGAAATTACCGAGTTAACCGGATTGTCGCCTGACGATATAGCTTCTGCCTAACGGCAATACTTTCGGCCTGTCTTCCAACTAATAATCATCAACTCATTAAATACTTTAAAAACCGGACCTGATTTTTAAAGTATTTCCCTAAAAAGAAACCGCCAACCAGGCGGCTTCTTTATAATTCCATTATTCTTTTTATTTCGTTTTCATTTCCCATGTTCAAGAACAAATTGGGAAAAGAACTTTCGTTAAGAGACTATCAAAAAAACATCAAGCGACGTGTCTTCGATGCGTGGCGCAACCATGCTTGTGTCATGGTACAGATGCCGACAGGTACGGGGAAAACCCATCTGTTGGCATCCGTCATTTATGACCTCTTGAGCACGGAACCGGAACAGTGCGTCTGGATTATCGCCCATCGGCGTGAATTGGTAGAGCAAATAGAAAACACCGTCGCACGATATGGTATCCGTAAGGAGAATGGCCAGATAAGGGCGATATCTATCCAATGGTTGTCACGCCACTGGAATGACATCCACAATGCACCGGCACTGATTGTCATCGACGAAGCCCATCATGCCTTGGCTGAAAGCTATAAGGAACTTTGGGCGCGATACCCCCATGCCAAGAAATTGGGCATGACAGCCACACCGTGCCGACTGAACCGCAAAGGATTCACGGACTTGTTCGATACGCTGGTCACTTCAGACAGTATTGCCGACTTCATCAGCGAGGGGTGGCTTTCAGTTTTCGACTATGCTTCCATCAAACCGGACAGCGACGACCAAAAGCTGATTGACAGCCTGAGTAAGCGAAGTTGGGACGGCGACTTTCAAATCAAGGAGATGAATGCCGTACTCAACAAAAGGCCAACTATCGAAAAGTTGTATGAAAGTGTCAGGCATTATGCCGACGGAAAGAAAGGCATCGTCTATGCCATCAGCATCGGACATGCCCGAAACATCGCTTCTTACTACAGCGAGCATGGAATGAATGCCGTGGCGATAGACAGCAAGACACCCGCCCCGCAAAGAAAACAATTCGTGGAGGATTTCAAACAGGGGCGGATACAGATACTGGTCAATGTGGATGTATTCAGCGAAGGGTTCGATTGTCCGGACATTGAGTTCGTACAAATGGCACGCCCCACCCTTTCGTTGGCCAAATACCTACAGCAGGTGGGACGCGGATTGAGGAAGAGCAAGGGTAAAGAATATTGTATGCTGATAGACAATGTGGGACTCTACCGCATGTTCGGTCTGCCCATTGCAAACCGTGACTGGCAGGCCATGTTCGAAGGACGATTAGCAGGCAAGGGTCATACCCATGACATCGAAACAGGATACTATTGTGCTGCAGGAAACTTAACGGCAAATGATACCATACGCCCCAATGATACTCTTGAACTAGTAATGACCCACGACCAGCTTCCGGATTATTTGACCTGTGTAAAAGACAGCTTGGAGAATCGCCCTAATCATGAGACTCTGAATGCTTTTAAAGACAGGACAAGCGGTTTGTACGGACTGAAACACGGAAATAAAATAACGGCTCTCCCACAGTATGTTTCGGTATTCGACACAGATGACGGTTTTGCTGCCGTACGTTTCAAAAACTGGTCTGTGGGGATCGTAAACGAAACCGGCGAAATAAAGATGCAGTTGGGACATTTCAAGAAACTGAAATTTCTGAAGGACAAGCTCCTCGCTGTTACAGACAACAGAGGCAAAATGTCCTATATCGATCTGAGGAGCGGAAAGTCATACAAGCAAAGACCTAAGGTGCAAATTTTCGGAAAAGTGCAGATGCTGGAGGTTGACGGTATCTGCTACAGCCGGACGAAGATTTTGTACAAGAAAGAATCGAATATGAGCCTGCAACAGGTGTGCCAACACGGTTTCTGCCTGAGATTTTATGATTTTCTTACTATACCCCAATGCAGACAAGTAGACAAGGAAGATGACACATCGGGGTATGACAGTGTATGCCTGCTTGCTGACGATTACGAAACCTATTATCATTTTTGCGGAATGTTGCCAGACGGTAGTATAATCGTTGAGGACCATGAAGGTAAATATTATCTCGTCAAAGAAGGAGAAGTCAAGCAATACATCGCACACGAAAAGCCCCAAACGGAAGAAGAAAACTTTGATGTGGTTATACCTCGCCTGAAAGCCGAGGCTGCCCAACGCGCCTCCCAACAGAAAAACATAGAAAAACGGGAAAAAATCCAACGACGTAAAGAACGATTAAACAGAATTCAACATGCAGAACCTTTCAAATCAGGACTGAAATGGGGATTGAAACAAGGAGACAAGGTAATTGTCCCACCGGTTTATCGTAACCTTCAAACGCCGGTAGGCAACTACTGTGCCTTTGAAGGTAATCCTCGCCAATGGGGCGTCATCATGCTGGATGGCAAGGTCGTAGTTGAAGCACGATATATAAACGTGGAGATAAAAGAAAACGGTACGGCCCGCCTGACCATCATACCGGGAAAAACGAAAACAGTGAAATTACAATAAAATGGTTAAGGAACAGCAGGAAACAGATTGCGGTTCAGGCATTCTCCCCTACACAAGATTCTTACAGAAAGAGCCTTCATCTTTCAGGGTGCACAACAAGCGACTGTCATACGGCGTATTATAAACTAAAGGATAAAAAGCCCATCTTTCAGCGCCCTTTCATGGCGGAAAGTGGTAAAAAGTTCTCAGCCAAGCGTTTTTTCAATCTCAAGCGAACGATTTTTCAATCTCAGCCAAACGTTTTTCCATTCTCAGCCGAACGAAATGAAGCCAAGCTGAAAGATGCCCGAAACATCCTTCAGAACGTAACATATACGTAATGAAAGACTTACCATAGCACCTGAAAGATGAAGACTATTTTTAAAACTCTTGGAGAAACGTAAGGAGGGAGGAGAAGGAGAATCTATGCAAATAGTTATTTTAAGGCTATTCCATTCTATTTCCCAAGCACTATATTCGTATTGATATTGAGTTTTCTGCTAATATCACGAGACACTTTCAAAGTAGGCTCGCAATGGCCTGTCAAGTAGTCGCTGACACGTGAAAGACTTACTCCGAGAATTTAACTTAATTAATACCCATTTCATACATACGAAGTTTCATCACATTTACCAATGAAGGAGTCTTTATCGGATAATGTTCATCTTCATATTCCGATACAAGTTTAGACAATAAATCTAATTCTATCAGGTTCTTGTCTGTCAATGGTACATTGTCGTCAGTCAATGGCAGAAGTTCTTCAATTCTTTCCATTGCTGCCTTATAAGTTGTTTCGTTCTGAATCCTTACCATACGCCCATACGTTTTTGCATCTATCAAATTATATTTCGTGCAAAATCTGTGCAAATGCCCGTAAAAATAAAAAAGACACTCAAGAGTGGAAGCCTCTCAAATGCCTTATATCTAAGCTTTTACGCTTTGTAGCGGGACCCGGGATTGAACCGGGGACCTCATGATTATGAATCATGCGCTCTAACCAGCTGAGCTATCCCGCCATCCTTTCGTTTGCGGTTGCAAAGGTACGCATTATTTTCATTCCACCAAAAGAAAATTCTACTTTTTTTCATTTTATCCTCAAACAGTCTTTTTAAAAAGCACCTTGCACATCGGATTCCATCCTGTTTTCTCTCATTATAGCAAAGTCTAACCAACTTATAGAAGCCACCGAAAAGGCTCTTTTATAGGACACTGTTCCATAAAAACATCTAAAATATAAGGCTACAATATTTTTTTATACTAACTTTGTCCGTTAATTCGTACGAACAACAATGGGATGAAGTTCATTAAGAAAATAGACATATTCGTATTCAAAGCCTATTCTTTACTCTTTGTCGGCACGTTTTTCATCTGCCTTTTCATTTTCATGATGCAATTCATGTGGCGTTATGTAGACGAACTGATTGGTAAAGGTTTGACTTTGGACGTTTTAGCCCATTTCTTCTACTATGCGGGATTGACTTTGATTCCCATGTCCTTGCCTCTGGCTATTCTATTAGCCTCACTCATTACTTTCGGTAATCTCGGTGAGCGTTTCGAACTGCTTTCCATGAAAGCTGCAGGCATTCCGCTCATCCGTATACTGCAACCCATTATCATTTTCAACATCCTGCTTTGTATCGGTTCATTTTATTTTCAAAACGTAACCGGACCTGAGGCGCAAAAGAAGTTCTATACACTCATTTACTCCATGAAGCAGAAGTCGCCTGAGTTGGAAATCCCAGAAGGTATCTTCTACAGTGAGATTCCTGGATACAACATTTTCGTGGAGAAGAAAGGAAAGGAAAACGGTATGCTCTACGGAGTCATGATTTATAGTACGACCGACGGGTATGAAGATGCGCAAATCGTATTGGCCGACTCCGCTGAACTCAAAACGACGGCAGACGAAAAGCATCTTATGCTGACTATGTACGCCGGAGAACGTTTTCGTAACATGCAAGCCCAAGGCAACATGATGGCTCGTGCCAACGTTCCTTATATGCGGGAGACATTCATCCAAGAAACCGATCTGATTCCGTTCGACAACAATTTCAACATGATGGATGCCAACGTATTCAGCGGAAGCGCACAAACCAAGAATTTGCGGGAAATTGAAACCGGACTCGATTCTTTGGCACATAAAAGCGACAGTATCGGCCGCTCGCTTTTTGCCTACTTGCAGAACACGACTTATCGGAGAAAAGTAAACATTGCCTCACAAGACTCGGCCAAGATTGCCCGACAGACGTTGAACTTCGACACTCTGTACAGCCAACTGACCGTCAGCCAACAACAGAGTATTTTACGGAATGCCATGCAAAAAAGCACGGTAGCTACTAATGAATATGAGTTTCGCGGTTTGATTTCGAAAGATATAGACCAGTCTACCCGGACACACTGGGTGGAATGGCACAAGAAATTCACACTCTCATTAGCCTGCCTGTTCTTCTTCTTTATCGGCGCCCCTCTTGGAGCCATCATCCGCAAAGGAGGTTTGGGTGTACCGGTTGTCATATCCGTCACCATTTTCATCTTCTATTATATCATCAACGTGTCAGGAGAAAAAATGGCAAAAAGCGGAGAATGGGTTCCCTGGTTCGGTGAATGGCTTAGTTCCATGGTGCTCTGCCCTATCGGCATTTTCCTGACTTATAAAGCCAATAAAGATTCAGCCGTATTCAATATCGAAGCATATATCAATGTGATACGCAAGATTCTGGGACTTCGCATATCCCGTCATATCGCCCGTAAAGAAGTCATCATACACGACCCGGATTATCCCGTTGTAAAAACAGAACTCATGGCCTTGTCGCAAGAATGGCAAGCATACGCACAAAAGAGCCGGTTACGTCTGCCGCCCAACTACCTGCACATTTTCTTCCATAATATAGACGACCATGAGGTTATCAGCCTGAGCCGAAAAATGGAAAACCTCATCACCATACTGTCCAACAGTCGGGACGCGGCAATCTTGGATGCTTTGAACAAACTTCCTATCGTGTCTACACATGCACATACGCGCCCGTTCCATAATTATAAGTGGAATATGGTATTAGGCATCATATTCCCTGTGGGCATATTCTTTTATTTCCGGATTTGGCGATACAGGTTACGTCTTTACAAGGATATACAACAAATAAAAAAATACAGCGCGTTTATCGCCGAACGAATCAAGAAGATATCTGAAATCGAATAAAACATCATAAAGTCATGGATACATTCAAACTGAATACAATAGAAGAAGCCGTTGCCGACTTCAAAGAAGGCAAGTTCGTAATAGTAGTGGACGACGAAGACCGTGAGAATGAAGGTGACTTCATCACGGCTGCGGAAATGATTACGCCTGAAAAAGTAAATTTCATGCTTCAGGAAGGAAGAGGCGTGCTCTGTGCACCGATTACCATTTCACGTAGTGAAGAACTGGACTTACCTCATCAGGTCAGCACCAATACTTCTATCTTAGGAACCCCTTTCACCATAACCATAGACAAACTGGAAGGCTGTACCACCGGAGTTTCCGCGCATGACAGGGCTGCCACCATCCGCGCATTGGCCGACCCGTCTTCCCGTCCGGAAACCTTTGGCCGCCCGGGGCATATCAACCCACTGTAGGCGCAAGACAAAGGCGTACTGCGCCGTGCCGGACATACAGAAGCTGCTGTCGACCTGGCACGTCTGGCCGGCTTGCAACCGGCCGCTGCCCTCATCGAAATCCTGAATCCGGACGGTACCATGGCCCGCATGCCTGAATTACAAAAAGTGTCCGCACGCTTCGGAATCAAAATCATAGCCATACGCGACTTGATTGCCTATCGGCTCAAACAAGAGTCCATGGTGGAACGCGGCCCGGAAGTAGACATGCCTACCGACTACGGGCACTTCCGCGACATTACTTTCCGCCAGACCAGCAACGGACTGGAACACGTGGCACTTATCAAAGGAGAATGGGAACCGGACGAACCGATTTTAGTGCGTGTACATTCCTCATGCGTCACCGGAGACATATTCGGCAGCCAGCGTTGCGATTGCGGAGCACAACTCCATAAATCCATGCGCATGATAGAAGAGGCTGGAAAGGGCGTTATCCTCTACATGAACCAAGAAGGGCGTGGCATAGGCCTTTTCAACAAGATGAAAGCCTATAAACTGCAAGAAGAAGGCATGGATACCGTAGATGCCAACGTACATCTCGGTTTCTTGCCCGATGAACGCGAATACGGCGTCGGAGCTCAAATCCTGCATGAATTGGGCGTACATAAAATGCGCCTGTTGACGAACAATCCGGTCAAACGTGTAGGTTTGGAGGCCTACGGACTCGAAATCGTGGAAAATGTGCCCATAGAAGTTCCGGTCACCCCCTACGACGAAAAATATATGCGAACCAAAAAAGAACGTATGGGACACACATTGCATTTCAATAAATAACCCTACTCTCAAAAACAACAACATAATGGAAACTAAAAACATATATGCTTATAACCCGAAAGAGACGGAACAGGCTTCCGTGTTTTCCAAACTCATGCGTAATGTCTATCGGTGGATGACATTCGCTTTGGCCATTACCGGACTGACAGCCGCATGCGTGGCAGGCAATGCCACACTGATGCAATTCATATTGGGGAATCAGGCCGTGTTCCTCGGACTTATCATTGCCGAACTCGTCGTAGCCTTTACCCTGATAGGCCGTGTCAGCAAATTGTCATTCACCAATGCCTCTCTATTGTTTATTCTGTATTCCATCCTTACCGGAGCTACTCTGTCTACCATTTTTCTGGTATACGAAATAGGTTCCATCGCTTCTACTTTCTTCGTCACTGCCGGTACATTCGGAGCTATGTCCTTAGTAGGATATTTCACTCATAAAGACTTAAGCAAAATGGGAACATATCTCATCATGGCACTCATCGGACTTATCATCGCAACCATAGCGAACTGGTTTATAGCCAGCACTACGCTCGACTGGGGTATCACATATGCCCTTGTACTCGTTTTTGTCGGACTGACGGCATACGATACCCAAAAAATCAAGGTCATGTTGCGTGAGCATGGAATGGGACTGGACGAAAGCACACAAAAGTTGGCTTTAATGGGTAGTTTCACTTTGTATCTGGATTTCCTGAATTTGTTTCTCCAACTACTGAAAATCCTTGGAAAAAGAAAATAACAGCAGGGAATAAGATTGATTTTTCACCAAAAAGACACCTTTTTCATCGAAAAGGAGTTAAAAGTGTAGCACATATCCGCAGAATTGCCTAACTTTGCAACATCAAGCCACGAGAATCAATAAATTAAGAAACATATATGAATCAACTATCAGACCGTTTGAACAGACTTTCTCCCTCTGCAACTTTAGCTATGTCTCAAAAAAGCAGCGAGCTGAAAGCACAAGGTGTAGATGTAATCAATTTAAGTGTCGGCGAACCGGATTTCAACACTCCGGATCATATCAAAGCGGCTGCCGTCAAGGCCGTAGAAGAGAATTATTCACGCTATTCTCCCGTACCGGGCTATCCCGCACTGCGCGAAGCCATCTCTGCCAAACTGAAAAACGAAAACGGCTTGGACTATGCACCGGCACAGATTCTTTGTTCCAACGGAGCCAAACAATCTGTATGTAATGCCATCATGGCATTGGTCAATGCCGGTGATGAAGTGATCATTCCGGCTCCTTATTGGGTCAGCTATCCCCAAATGGTCAAATTGGCCGAAGGAGAACCCGTCATTGTAGAAGCAGGCATAGAACAAGATTTCAAGATTACGCCCGAACAGTTGGAAGCGGCCATCACGCCGAAAACACGTGCGCTGATTCTCTGTTCCCCCAGCAATCCTACGGGTTCGGTATATTCCAAAGAAGAGTTGGCCGGTCTGGCTCGCATCCTCGCACAACATGAGCGCGTGATAGTCATTGCCGACGAAATTTATGAGCACATCAATTATATCGGCAAACATGAAAGCATCGCCCAATTCGCAGAAATAAAAGACCGCGTAGTCATCGTCAACGGAGTATCGAAGGCATACGCCATGACGGGATGGAGAATCGGTTTCATCGCCGCTCCCGAATGGATCGTAAAAGGCTGTAACAAGCTACAAGGCCAATACACCAGCGGCCCTTGCTCCGTTTCGCAAAAGGCCGCCGAAGCCGCTTATACGGGTTCACAGCAATGCGTAGAAGACATGCGCCAGGCTTTTGAACGCCGTAAAAACCTGATTGTCAAATTGGCTAAAGAAATTCCCGGATTGGAAGTGAACAACCCGGAAGGCGCATTCTATCTGTTCCCCAAGTGCAGTTCGTATTTCGGTAAGAAAGACGGTGAACGTGTAATCAACAACTCCACCGACTTTGCCATGTACCTGCTTGAAGTGGGACATGTAGCTACAGTTGGTGGCGACGCTTTCGGATCCCCCGAATGCTTCCGTATGAGCTATGCCACCAGTGACGAAAACATTGTCGAGGCCATGAAACGGATTAAAGACACCCTGGCCCGACTGAGATAAAAAGAAGTACGTCTTTAAATAATCTAATGCAAAGTATCTCGTCGGAAAACACTGTCGGGGTACTTTTCTTTTTACATAAAAAACGAATAGTATTTTGGATTAAGACATAATTATAAGTATTATATAGAACACAAGGAATGAGAAAAAACATAATATGGATAAGCCTGTTTTCTTTCGCTATGACAACGATAGCGGAATCCTCTATCGCATCTGTAAATACAG
>ULUI01022447.1_pt1 | contig 10336 bp, 8 predicted proteins | sample 1958371 | NCBI WGS metagenome assembly ULUI01 (sample SAMEA4835756, study PRJEB28245) | human gut metagenome | biome: gut microbiome; material: fecal sample | place: Denmark | collected 2008
TTTTGGCATAAATTGGGTGTATAATATAAAAGCTTTATAAAAGTTAATAAGTAATAAAATAAATAAATTTTGAAAGGGGAAATTAAACATGGCAGACGTATACATGGCAGGAGATTTTAGAAATGGAACAACATTTGAAATGGACGGAAACGTATTTAAAGTAGTTGAGTTCCAACACGTAAAACCAGGAAAGGGTTCAGCTTTTGTTAGAACAAAATTAAAGAATGTAATTTCAGGAGCAGTTATTGAAAAAACATTTAACCCATCAGATAAATATGCAGCAGCTCAAATTGAAAAAAGAGAAATGCAATATTTATATAATGACAGTGATATTTATTATTTTATGGATAATGAAACATATGAACAATTACCATTAAATAAAGAACAACTTGGTGATAGCTTAAAATTCTTAAAAGAAAATATGAATGTTAAAATATTATCATACAAAGGTAACGTATTTTCAGTAGAACCACCAATGTTTGTTGAATTAGAAGTTACATATACAGAACCAGGATTTGCAGGAAACACAACTACAACTTCTGGAAAACCAGCTACACTAGAAAATGGATATGAAATCTCAGTTCCAATGTTTGTAAATATTGGAGATGTTATTCGTATTGATACTAGAACTGGCGAATATATGGAAAGAGTATAAATCGAAAGGAATAAAATAATGTCAGATTTAAAAAATCATTATCAAGCAATACTAACAGAACTAGAAAATCATTTTCAAAATGAAGATGACCAAGCTTTTGTTTTAAGTAAATTTCAAGAATTATCTATGATGTTTATGGATGTTATAGACAGACTAACATATTTAACAGATATAAGAATAAAAGAAGTAGAAGAAAAACAGCAAGAAATTGATAATAGAATTGAAACAGTAAAAAAGGCAGTAGACGGAATAGAAAATGATATTTATGAAGATGATGAAGCATATGAATTTGAAATTGTATGTCCATATTGTAATCATGAATTTGTAGCAGACATAAACAGTGAAGAAAACGCAGAAGTTGAATGTCCAGAGTGTCACAATATTATTGAATTAGACTGGAATGAAGAAGAGGGGTGTGGAGGATGTTGTTCACACTGTGATGACTGTGGAGACGAGGAAGATGATGATGACGACAGTGAACATGATGAAAATGATAACGATGAAGATATGTAAAGTTAAAATCGCTAAATGTTAAAGCATTTAGCGATTTTTTGAGCCTTCAAATAAACTTAAGGGGTCAATATAATTTCCATCAATCCTTACTCCTAAATGCAAATGTGGACCAGTAGTAGCACCATTAGTAGGATTACCGGTTTTCGTCCTTATATTGATTTCCTTTTACATCATAAACATTTTTAGGGCCAACATTTCCAATAACTTGTCCTTTTAAAACAGTATCTCCAACTTTTACAATAAAATTAGGAGAAACATGACAATAAGTAACTTTCATATTATCATTAGTTAAAGTGATAGTATAACCACCACCACCTAAAAAGTCGGCAAAAGTAATAGTGCCATCACAAATAGCAATAAATTTACTACCTTCAGGAGCACCAATATCAACTCCAGCATGATATGTGGTGGCACCAGCTGTTGGCAGACCTCTATAACCAAAATATGAGGTTATATATGTATAACCGTGGTGAAGGCCAAACATATTCGTCATTAGAGTCAAAAGGATAAAATTCTAAGCCGAGCTATAGAGGGGCCGAAAAAACATGAAACAAATATAATTAGAACAAAAACAGATATGAATAAATAATAAAAAGGCTTGAAAAAACTACTAGACATAAATACCTCCAATTCTAGTAGCCCCGATTTTTATTGTATAGGAAAAATCGAAGATTTTTCCTATACAACAAGGTTAAGTTACATTGGACTGTGCCGATTGCAAAGCAATCGTGTACATGTGGCGAAGCCACTTTTCTTATTTTTTCTTAAAAGCAAAAAATTTACTAATAAAAAAGTTTAAAATGATAACAATTACAGTAATAATACACTTATCAATTAAAAATCCTATATTATCACCAAAGTTGTAAAATGCGTGAAGGACATCATTTAATAGAAATACCCCTATAATTTCCACTACCATAGTAAAAGCTCTTCCTAAAATAAACTTGAAAAACTCAGTCCATTTTTCTTTAATAGTATTTGCCTGAGAATTAAAAACCCATTTACGATTAGTAAAATATGCAAACAAAATTGAAAGTATAATTCCAATAGTACTTGCAATATTAGCTTCTACATGTAAAAATGCCTTTAAAATGTATGATGTAATAATATTAACTAGTGTGGTTAACACTCCAAAAATGATATAAAAAATAACTTCTCTATTTAATAACTTTTTTAATTTGTCCATTTCAATCTCCAATCTTTAGTGTAATTATTATACAGCAAGAAGTATAAAATAGCAAGTGCATATATCCATACATTTTTTTGAGAAATATTTCCAATGCAAATTGAACAAAAAGCCCAAAATATCAACAAAAAACGACAAAACAATTGAAAACAAAAATCGTAAAATATCATTTTATGAAGAATATATATTGACTTTATATTTTTGCAAATATATAATTAAGTCATGAGAAAAAATCTTAAATAAAAAATATAGAAAGGAGAAAACATGAACAAGAAAAAGATTATTATTGCAGTTATTTTACTACTTCTTATAATTGGGATTGTTTTATTTTTTGCGCTTAGAAATAATAAAACAGTTTTAACTGTTTCTTATGAAGTAAATGGAGAAATAATTAAAACCGAAAATGTAGAAGAAGGAAAAACTGTAATTAAACCAACAGATCCAACAAAGGATGGATATGACTTTTTAGGGTGGTTCTTAGGCACAGAAAAATTCAATTTTTCAACAGCTATTAAAGAGAACATTAAATTAGAGGCAAAATGGATAAGTAAAACAGACGACAATAACAAAACTCGTACTATTACTTTGGACATTGACGGCAAAAAAGAAGAGGTAAAGACGGATGTTTCTGGAATTTTAATTGATGTTAAAGAACCAACAAAATCAGGTTACAGATTTTTGGGCTGGTATATTGGAGATGAAAAAGTTGATTTATCAAAACCATTTGAAGAAGATATTACAATAGTTGCAAAATGGGAAAAATTTGAGTCTGACAAAGATACAAATAGTACTACAAAACCAACAAAACCATCGACAAAACCATCAACTCCAACTAAACCGGAAGAACCAACAGCAACAAAATACACAGTAACATTTAATTCAGATGGCGGAAGTAGTGTATCAAAACAAACTGTAGTATCAGGAAAAACAGCTACAAAACCAAGTAATCCAACAAGAAGTGGATATACATTTAAAGGTTGGTATTTAAATGGAATAGAATATGACTTTTCTAGCAAGGTTACAAAAAACATAACACTTACAGCAAAATGGGAAAAGAACAAAGTTGTAAGCTATGTAACAGAGGACCTTGGAGGAATCGTAGGACAAATAAAAATATATGTAACTGTTGACGGAAACAAAGTAGCAGGAACAGTTGATATTACTTCGAAAGAAGGAAAAACAGTAACTAAGGAAGTTCCGGCAACAGGATTAGTTTGGAATAATAAGACAACACAATCAATAAGTAATCCAAAAGTAAAATAGGAGGATAAAATAGTGAAAAGTAAAATTTTAAAAATAGTACTTGGCTTAATCTTATTTAGTGTATTATTTATAACAGTTTCATCAGCAGCTACAACAGTAAAAGAAGATGTACAAGATTATGATGATATTGTATATATTATAGGGTCAACTAGATTTGATTCAGATGTTATAATTACAGCACAAAGAGCGGCTAATGCCGGAGTTAGTGAAGCAAAAAGACTTGTAGCAATGGGAAAAGCAGACGAAATTGAAAATCTTAATTTAAAAACATATTGCTACATTCCAGATTTTGATGAATGGTATGAAATTCAAGAAGAAGCTAAAAGCTTAACTAAGGAAGAAATTAAAAATATAGAAGAAAATTTAAATATATTTTTCGTAAATAATAAGGAAAAAATATTAAAATTTAACTATAATGCAAATAAAGATGACATTAATATTATAACAAATGGAGTTACATTTGATGGAAAAAAATTTAGTGTTCCTGCAACAAAAACAGAATTTAAATTTTTGGAAAACAATGTAGAAGCTATTGTTAAAACAAAAACTAATACACAAAATAAAGAAGAATTAGATTATGGTAATTTTGAAATAAAATATAATCCAGTTGTAAGCTTCAAAATGCCAACAGAATTTATAGTAGGAAAAGTAGCAGAGTTTTCAGTAACTACAACAGCAAATAGCTACCAAGGAACAATGATAGTTGGAACTGGTGGAATATCAGGTTCAACAGCAATACAAAAACTAGAATATTATGAAGTGAAAGATGGAAAATGGTATGAAATGCCCACTAATGGACAATTTGGAGTAAATACAGGTTTCCCTCTAAGTGATGCTACAAGTAAATTTAGAGTAACTTTTAAAACAGCAGGAGATTATGAGGTAACATTTGCTATAAAAAATGTAGAAACAAATGAAATAATGGCAAGTGCTATAACAAAAGCAAATGTAAAATCAGACAAAACAATTGCTAAGGTTGGTCAAAACTATTATGAAGATCTAGCAAAAGCAGTTAAAGATGCAACGGATTCAACAGTAGTATTGTTACAAGATACTACAATTACAGAAAGATTAAATATAACTAATAATGTTACTTTAGATTTAGGTGGACATACAATTAATATTGAAGGAACAAATAACAAAATTGCCGCTCAACAAAATGCAAATGTAACAATAAAAAATGGCAATGTTATAAGCAATACAAACTATGGCTTGCAATCACAAGATAATGCAATATTAAATATTGCAAAAGATTTAAATATAAAAGTTAGTGGAACAGATGGTAATGCAGAACAATATGGTGTTACAATATTTCATAAGGCTACACTTAACTTTGAAGGAAATATAACTGTAGAAAAAACAGGGGCATTTGCTTGTGGAATATCTGGAAATGGAAATGAACCAAAAACTACAAATACAACAGTAAATATTCTTGGTGGAAGCATTAAAGTTGAAGAGGGAGTTGCAATATATCATCCACAAGTAGGAAAACTAAATATAAAAGATGGAACATTAGAGGCAAATACAACTTTAGGAATTAAATCAGGAGAAATAGACATATCTGGAGGTACTTTAAAAGCAACAGGAGCAAAAAATGATGCAGATGCGATGCCAGAAAATATTAAGTTAACCGGAGATACTGTATATATAGAACAAAATACAGCTTACTACGGTCATGTTAGCGTAAATATTACAGGTGGACAATTAATATCTGCTAATGGATACATTATGCAAGAATTCAATCCAACAATTGGAACAGAAAAAGAAAGAAATGCAGTTGTAACAGGAAATTATGAAACACGTACAATATTAGAAAATAATGTTACAATATTTACAGAAACAAGTGAAGCTGCACTTGAAACAGCAAAAGGAGTTAAATATACTATAGAAAATTTTGCTGATATTATAGATAATCCGACTTTAAGTGGAGGAAAAGTAACATTATTAAAGAATTTAGATAACCCATCAGGTTCATATATTACAAGTAAGGTAACACTTGATTTAGGTGGTAAAAAAATTGACAAAAGTAGTATTTTACTTATTGTGAAAGAGAATGGAGAATTAACATTAAAGAATGGTACAATGAATATTGTGAGTGATTCTGATCCAATGGTACAAGTGGAAGGCAAGGGAATATTAAATCTTGAGAAAGATTTAACTATAAATGCAACCTCATATGGAGTAACTATATTTGAAGAAGCAACTGTAAATAGTGAGGGAACTATAAATGCAACAGGAAAAGAGGCATATGCAATATCTGGAAATGCTGACTATAGTATAAATGCAACTGTAAACATTTTAGATGGAAAAATAAATGCACCAGAAGGTCATGCTTTATACCTACCATTAGTAGGAACAACAACTATTTCAGGTGGAAAGCTTACAGCAAATACTGTAGTTGGAATTAAAGCTGGAACACTAAATATAACAGGTGGAGAACTTATTGCAACAGGAACAAAAGTAGAGGTGCCAAGTCCAACATATAATGGAGTGGATCCAACAGGAGATGCAGTATTTGTTGAATTAAATAATTCTTATAGTGGAAATGTAGTTGTTAACTATACAGCAGGTAAGGTTACGAGTGAAAATGCTTATGTTCTTAGAGAATATAGTGTAAATGGACAAAATGCAACAATAAATGGATTGGTTGACATGGCAGGAGAAGATAATATACGAATATTTGACTTTCCACAATAATTATTAAGCAATATAAAATCAAATAGAGGCTGTTTTAAAATACAGTCTCTATTTTAAACTAAAAAACACATAACAAAATGTTATGTGTTTTGCTTTGGCAGGGGTAGAAGGACTCGAACCCTCACAGGCGGTTTTGGAGACCGATGTGCTACCATTAACACTATACCCCTAAATGTTTAATACCTACATATCTTAGCACAAAATAAAATAATGTGCAAGTGTTTTTTATAAAAAAATTGGTGGAGATGAGGAGAGTCGAACTCCTGTCCAATATTCTTTCCATATCAACTTCTCCGAGTGCAGTTTATTGTAGGAATTCCCTTAATAATAACACAATAAACAAATTTATTAAAAAGGTAGTTATTTAAAAATACCCACTATTTCCATAACTAAAAATAGTTTTGTTTCCCACTAATTTGACACCTTAATCTCTAAGCGTGGGCACTTAAAGTAAGATGACGCGCCATTAACTAGGCAGCGTATGCTAATTCTCTATTATCAGCGTTTATTTTTAATTTCTCACATTATTAAAGTGGCCAAGTGAGAGATCCACTACTCGCTATCAATACTTCTGGAATACTGTCGAAACCAAATACATCCCCAAGTACAATATATATTATACAATACTTTAAATTAAATGACAAGTCACTGGAAAAAAATACAATTTTTTTGAGTGTTCGCTTGTTTTTAAGTAAAATATATAGTATAGTAGTTACTATAGGAAATGAGATAAGCAAGTGTGTTGCCACTAACGAATAATAAAACAACACATCTTTGCTTTGACCAGCAGATGTGTTGTTACAACTAATATGTGGCAACCACCATTTGTGGTTTTCATTTCCTATGTTTATTATACACGGTTATTATAAATTTGTCAAATTTAATGCTAGATTTTTTTGATGCATAGAAAGAGGTAGTAAAATGATTGATTTAAAGCAAAATGTGCAATATGTAAAAAGTGTTGGACCAGCAAAAGTACCATTACTAAATAGCTTAAATATATATACAATTGAAGATTTGCTTACATATTTTCCAAGAGATTATGAAGATAGAAGCAAAACTAAGAATATAGCAGACTTGATAAATGGAGAAGAAGTTACAATACAAGCAACAGTAGTGTCAGAAGTTACTATAAATAGAATACGCAAAAACATGACAATTATAAAAGCTACGGTTGAAGATAATACAGGAAGATGCACAATAACATGGTTTAACCAAACATATATTAAGCAACATATAAAAAGAGGAGAAACCTACAAATTCTTTGGAAAAGCAATAAATGAATTTAATCACTTTGAAATGAGAAACCCTGTATTTGACAAAGTAGATACATCAAAAAACACAGGCAAAATAATGCCAATTTATCCGACTACATATAAACTGTCTCAAACAGCAATTAGACAAGCAGTAGAAAATGCTTTAAATATAGTAAATGGAAAACTAAGCGAAACTTTACCAGACTATCTTTTAAATGAATACAATTTATTAGATTTGCAAAACAGCTTAAATCAAATACATTTTCCAATAGATATGGAACATAGAATACAAGCTAGAAAGCGATTAGTATTTGAAGAACTATTAACAATGCAACTTGCATTATTAGAACTAAAAGGAAACAGTGAAAAAAATAAAGGAATTTCATTTGATAAAAACGCAAAAATGTCAGATGTAATAAACTCATTACCATTTAAACTAACAAAAGCACAATTAAGAGTATTAGAAGAAATTGACGCAGACATGGAATCAGAAAAGCCAATGAACAGACTACTTCAAGGAGATGTTGGTTCAGGCAAAACAGTAGTAAGTATTATATCTGCATATAAAGCAGTAAAATCAGGTTATCAAGTAGCAATAATGGCTCCAACAGCAATACTTGCAACACAACATATGGAAGAGTTTAGCAAAATACTAGCTCCTTTAGGTATAAAATGTGAGCTTCTATTAGGAGCAACAACAGCTAAAAACAAAAAAGATATATTAGAAAGATTACAAAATGGAGAAATAGATGTACTAATTGGTACACATGCCTTAATAACAGAAAATGTAACATTTAAAAATTTAGGTTTAGTTGTAACAGATGAGCAACATAGATTTGGAGTAAAACAAAGAACAGCAATTGCAGCAAAAGGAAACAATCCAGATACTTTAGTAATGACAGCAACTCCAATTCCAAGAACATTAGCCTTAATACTATATGGAGATTTGGATATATCTATAATTGATGAACTCCCACCAAATAGAAAGAAAATAGAAACATATGCTGTAACCAAAAGCATGGAGGAAAGAATAAACAACTTTATAAAAAAGAATATTGACGAAGGCAGACAGATATATGTAGTATGTCCACTAGTGGAAGAAAAAGAGGAAGAAGATGAAACTACAAAAGACTTAAAGGCTGTAAAAGAATGGACAAAAATATATAAAGAGCAAATCTTTCCAGAGTATAGAGTTGAATGTGTATATGGAAAAATGAAACCAAAAGAAAAAGACGAAATAATGCAAAAATTTAAAGATGGAGAGATAGACATACTAGTATCTACTACAGTTATAGAAGTTGGAGTAAATGTGCCAAACGCAAATATAATGGTAGTAGAAAACGCAGATAGATTTGGATTAGCACAGTTACATCAATTAAGAGGAAGGGTTGGCAGAGGACAGTATCAGTCATATTGTGTGCTTAAATATAATAGCAAATGTTCACAAGTAGGAAAAGAAAGAATGAAGACAATGCAAGAAACAAATGACGGATTTGTAATTGCAGAAAAAGACTTAGAGTTAAGAGGAACAGGAGAATTCTTTGGAACAAGACAACATGGAATTCCAGAATTCAAAATAGCAAACCTGTTTGTAGATATGCCAATGCTAAAATCAGTACAAAGTGTAGCATTAAAAATTGAAAGTGAAGATAAAGGATTAACACAAGAAAAAAATAAAAGGCTTAGAAAACTGGTAGACAATAAATTAAAGCAAAGTGTTTCGCTATAAATCTTGACATTTACATAAAAAAGCAATATTATATATATGGTAAAAATAAGAAAGGAGAGGCCTATGTATACTCAAATGCTAACATCAAAAAAAGGTGGAGAACTTATAAGTTTTAAAGTAAACGGCGAAGAAAAAATACATCAAGGCGAACAATGTATGGACGAAAACGGCAAAATATATTGGAAAAGACATTCACCTGTACTATTCCCAATAGTGGGAAAACTAAAGAAAAATCAAACACTAATTGGTGGAAGAACTTATGAACTTATGCAACATGGTTTTGCAAGAGATTTAGACTTTGAACCAATTACTAAATTAGACCACTTTCATTCTTATGTTTTAAAAAGTAATAAATATACCTTAACAAGGTATCCATATGAATTTGAATTATATAATACATATCGTACTGAGGAAAATAAATTAACTACAATATATAGAGTAGTAAATACAGGGTTAATAAATTTACCTTTTGGAATAGGTGGACATCCTGCATTTAAAATAGATGCTCAAGAGCTAAAAAAAGGAAATTACTATTTAGAATTTGAAGAAGACGAAGAGAAAATTCACTTTTTATACTTGGTAGATGGACTAGTTGGAATAGACTATGCTAAAGATAGAATAGTAGATAAAAGGAAAATACTTATAGATTCACATACATTTGATAATGATGCTTTAATTATGAAAGGTATAACATCAAACAAAATAAGCTTAAAAAACAAAGAAACTGGCAAAACTTTATTAACTATGGATTTTACAGGCTTTCCATATTTAGCAATTTGGTCAAAACCAAATGCACCATTTATATGTATTGAACCGTGGTATTCAACAGCAGATAGCGTAAAAAGTACAGGAGTGTTTACACAAAAACAAGATATTATTTCGCTTAAACCAAATACTTTGTTTGAGTGCAAGTATACAGTAGAATTCTTTTAGAGGTTAATTATGGAAAAAGTAATTTTAATAATAATAGGACTAATAATAGCAACAATTGGAGTGATATGCATTTTTGATGCAAGAGTTATAACTAAAAAGATGTT